>Ga0100401_1000103_pt1 | contig 63447 bp, 53 predicted proteins | sample CryGeymeta201525_FD_80421 | JGI IMG/M metagenome (GOLD analysis project Ga0100401, IMG submission 80421) | Groundwater microbial communities from Crystal Geyser aquifers in Utah, USA - Crystal Geyser metaG 2015-25 | ecosystem: Environmental > Aquatic > Deep subsurface > Groundwater | place: USA... | reverse complement strand
TTGAATTACAACATGTTGCGTCACACCTTTTCAAGGTATTTATTTTATTTTCAATGAATGATTCATACGCAGGCTGCGACGTGTTTTCGGTCGGTCAGCGGCTTTTCGAATAGGGTCTAGCTTGATCGCTCTGCCAGATCGCGCGCCGGCATGGATCTGATTGAAGCATTCCACAACGGCTCGCGTTCGGCAAATTCCTCCAGCGTGATGATGTCGCCGGGCGACTTACCCGAGGTATCGACAGTTTTGCGCCCAATTCTTTTTGGGTTTGTTGGACGGAAAGAGCCAAGGGACGGTTGCGGATTCTGGGGCTGGGGGGCTGGCTCTACTTTAAGTTGTAATTTTTCAGGTGATCTAACAGGCCGGTGCAGGCGTCTTCGACGAGGTCGGCGACTTCTTCGAAGCCGCGGGCACCGCCATAGTAGGGGTCGGGGACGTGGGTGGCGGATTTCTTGATGCAGTAGTCGGTGAGGAGTTTGATTTTGTGGTGGTGCTGGTGCTCGGCGTCGAGGCGATTGACGTCCTGAAGGTTGTCGTTGTCGGCGACGAGTATGAGGTCGAAGGCCTCAAGGTCGGGGCGTTTGATCTGTCGCGATTGGCCGGTGATTTCGTAGCCCCGGTTTTCGAGGGTGGCGGACATGCGGGGGTCGGGTGGGTTGCCGGTGTGGTAGCCGATGGTGCCGGCGGAATCGATTTCGATGCGCTCTTCGAGGCCTTCTTTGTGGACGAGTTTGCGGAAGACGATTTCGGCGGCGGGGGAACGGCAGATGTTTCCCATGCAGACGAAGAGGATGCGGTAAGGCTTGTGGTGGTCGGTCATTGGAGGTGAGGCTTTGCCGATGCTCGGAATTTGGCGGCTTGTCGCAATGGTTAATGTGCTCCTGTCAGCGATGGTGCTGGCGGGGCCGAATGTGGTGGTGGTGCTGACGGATGATCAGGGCTACGGCGATGCGTCGGCTCATGGGAATCCGGATTTGAAGACTCCGGTGATGGAGGCGCTGCGTGAGGAGGCGACGGCGCTGGATCGCTTTTTCGTGAGTCCGACTTGTGCACCGACGCGGGCGGCTTTGCTGCCGGGAAGGCATGAGTTTGCGGTGGGGGTAAGTCACACGGTGGCGGGTAGGAGTTTGTTGAGGCCTGAGGTGCCGACTTTGGCGGAGGTGACTTTGATGCTGGATCTGGATGCGGGGCCGGTAGAAATGGAGGCTTGGTTGGAGGGGCCGTTGCTTGGTGAGAAGAAATTGGGGGCGTTTTTCGTCGATGTCGAGCGGCTTGGGGAGCGGAAGCGGTCCAAGGCGGAGTTTCACGTCAATGAGGCCCGTGGGAGATAGCCGCAACTTTTGAATTTCGCAGGGGTTGCCGAGAGCAGCATTCATCATGAAACAGGGTATCTCAATTGGAATGGCGGCGCTTCTTGTAGGAAGTGCCGGTGGGTTTCTCGTTGGAAAAGCAGCCAGTTCCTCCGATGAGGAGAAGGTGGCATCCAAGGGGCCGGGCGTTAGCCTCGTTCGCGAGAGTAAGCGTGGTGGCGATACGGAAGAGCGGCGCTCGCGGGCCGATAGTGTCGAGGGCGCGCTTCGTGAATCGAGCCAACTGGGACGTTTGCAGTCTTTGATGGATCTTTACGCGGGCATGGATGCGGCGCAGTTGGAAGAGGCAGCGGGTCAGCTCGACAGTTTGCCGATGGGTGATCGGATCATGGCTTCGATGCTGCTTTTCAGTCAATGGGGCGAGGTCGATCCGCAAGGGGCGCTTGCTTACACCAAGACGATGGGCTTCGGCGGCATGTTTGCGAGGCCAACGGTGCTGCGCAGTTGGGCAAGTGTGGACCCTGTGAATGCGGCGAAGTATTTCACCGAGAACCCGAATGACTTTGCGACCATGGGAGGTCGAGGTGGACCTCCGGGGATGAATGACAGTGGGGCTGGCGTGATTGCCCGCGAGTGGGCGAAGCTTGACCCTCAGGCGGCGCTTGAGTGGGCGCAGGGACTGAGTGGTCGCGACAAGAGCGGGGCGCTGGTTTCCGTGCTCGGCGAGATGGCGGCGAAGGATCCTGCCGAAGCGGCGAGTGTGGCTTCCGGACTGGAAGGTGATGATCGCAATCGCGCCTATTCCGAGATTGCGGAGAAGTGGGCGATGTCTGATTACGCTTCGGCCGAAGCTTGGATCAATACTCTAACGGGTGAAGACAAACAGGATGCGATGGCTGCTGCGATCGGCGTGCTTGCCAAGTCGGATCCGGTAGGCGCTTCGGCGAAGGTGGCGGCCATGACGGAAGGTGGTGAGAAAGAGCGGGCGATCCGCGATGTGGGATCGGCATGGGCGCGCGAGAATCCAGCGGCAGCCGCTGAGTGGGTAGCTTCCCAAGAGAGCGGTGGTGACGGCATGCGCAACGTGATGTCGACATGGGCCCAACAGGATGCTGCTGCTGCTTTGAGCTTTATCGAAAGCCAACCTCAAGGTGCCATCCGCGATTCCGCGACTCAAGCGTATCTCTGGACCAATCGTTCCATGGAACCTTCGCAATCGATCACTCTGGCAGAAACCATCACCGATGAACGTGATCGGAGCCGTGCGGTGGGTATGACGGCGAGCCGCTGGATGCGTGAAGACGAAGTTGCCGCGAAAGCCTATGTGGAGCAGAGCACGGCGATCAGTGATGAGGTGAAACAAAGAATTCTCAGCGGTGATGGTGGTGATCGCGGCGGTCGCGGACGTGGCCCGGGTGGCCGATGAATGACAGTTCCGGAGACTTGGAGTAACCGAGGTGTTTGTTTGTCGGATGCCTTGGTTTCTATTCGGGTATCGGGCGTTTCGTTGACAAGGTCGAGCTATGGTGTGAGCTTGCTTGCACCATTTTTCTCAGCCCATGTGGACACCTGACGACACCTATGCGATTACGCGGATTGATCTTCCGCAGGTTGGTACGCACGGGTGGCAGGTCAGGATGCAGCGACGCGGGCAGCGCTACGGGAAGTTTTTTGCCGATCGGCAATCGGGAGATACGCAGCGGGCGTATGAGTCGGCGAGGAAGTGGCGGGATCGATTGATCAAGGGATTTGAAGATGAGGCGAGTGCGCGGGTTTGTTTGAAATCGGTGCGTAATTCTTCCGGGGTGGTCGGGGTCTCGAAGGTGGTGGTGAGTGCGAGCAATGGGGCGAGCTATCATTTCTGGCAGGCTGCTTGGTGTCCTGCGCCCGGTGAGCGACGCTGCGTAAAGTTTTCGGTGAAGAGGCACGGAGACCGGCAGGCCTTTCAGCTTGCGGTGGAGGCGCGGCGGGAAGGGGTCGGGATGGTGGATTGATGCTTTAGGTTTTGGCCTGGGATCGTTTGTTTTCGCGGATCTTTGGGAGATTACTGGAATTGGGGCTTGGAAATGGCGGTGGGCAGGGCTCAATCAGTTCCAATGTTCAGCGCCAAGCAACTTACCGAAGATCAGAAGCAGTCCCTTCACCAGTGGGCCTCGGAAGGGGCCTCGATTGCCGATCTTCAGAATCGCATGAAGGAGGAGTTCCAGATTGGCATGACCTACATGGATGCGCGTTTCATGGTGCTGGATCTGGGGATCGAGATTCAGGTGGAGAAAGCAGAGGAGCCGAAAGCGGTCGTGGAGGAACTGAAGCCGGAGCCGACGGGATTTGTCGAAGTCACGATGGACAGCGTGGCGATGCCAGGGGCCTTGGTCAGTGGCAAGGTCACCTTCTCTGATGGCGGCACGGCGGTTTGGTTGCTCGATCAGAATGGTCGTCCGGGGCTCGATCCGGACACTCCGGGTTATCGTCCTTCGCAAGAGGACGTCATTTCGTTCCAGAAGCAGCTCAGCGAAATGATCCGGAGCAAGGGGATTTGATTTGCGCTACGTCCTGCGGTTTTTGCCGGGGCCGGGATTTCCTGTGGACAGGCACGATCACTGGCGGATAGGGGTCGTTGATGCGGATCTTATTGCTTTCCTTGTTGCTTCTTTCCGGGCTGATGGCTGCGGAGCGCCCCAACGTGCTTTTTATTGCGATCGATGATCTGAACGACTGGGTGGGGCCATTGGAGGGGCACCCGCAGGTGAAGACTCCGAACATGGATCGGCTCGCGGAGATGGGGACGACTTTTACCAACGCGCATTGTCAGAGCGTGCTGTGCAATCCCTCGCGGACAAGTCTGCTGACCGGGCGGCGTGCTACGGCGACGGGGGTTTACGGGCTTTCACCGTACTATCGTAAGGTCGAGTCACTGGCTGGGATCGTGAGCTTGCCCCAGTATTTTCGCGACAAGGGATACCGGACGCTTGTGGCTGGGAAAATCTTTCATTCGGGCTACGGTTTCAAAGGAGGTGGGCCGGATTGGGACACGGTGGGGCCTCCCGCAACGGCTGCGCCGATGCCCAAGGAAAAGCTGGTGAACACGCCGAGCAAAATGAGGCTGGTTGACTGGGGGACCTTCCCGCACCAGGACGAGGACAAGGGCGACTACAAAATCGCGACCTGGACCGTGGAGCAGCTGGCGGAAATGCCGGATGACAAGCCATTCTTTCTCGCTGCGGGGTTCTTTCTGCCGCATGTCCCATGTTTTGCAACGCAGCAGTGGATGGACCTCTTTCCGCTCGAGACGCTGATGCTGCCAGAGGTCAGGAGGAATGATCGGGATGATACGCCACGATCGTCATGGTGGCTGCATTGGAAGCTTCCGGAGCCGAGATTGAAATTTCTCGAGGAAGCGGATGAGTGGAAGAACCTGGTGCGTTCCTATCTGGCTTGTGTCAGTTTTGTGGATGCCCAATTGGGGCGGGTGATCGATGCTCTGGAGAGCTCAGGTCACGCCGACGATACCGTGATCGTGCTGTGGTCAGATCACGGCTGGCATCTTGGTGAGAAGGGGATTACTGGGAAAAACACCCTATGGGAGCGTTCGACGAGGGTTCCTCTGATGTTCGCCGGTCCGGGAGTTTCGAAGGGTTCGAAGTGCGCGGAAGCGGTGGAGCTGTTGGATATTTTCCCCACGCTCTGCGAACTGGCATCACTTCCACAGCCGGAGGGCTTGGAGGGGCACTCGCTGATTCCTCAGCTGAAGGATGGCAAGGCCACGCGACCATGGCCGGCCATTTCCAATCACAATCCTGGCAATAACTCGGTGCGCGACGAGAGCTGGCGCTACATCCTTTACGTGGATGGCTCCGAGGAACTCTACCATCTCCAACAGGACCCGAATGAATTCGAAAACTTAGCGGGTAATCCTAAATACGCTGCGGAGATCAGGAGGTTGAGAAAATGGATCCCGCAAGATCAAGCGCCACACGCGCCGGGCAGCGCGGCAAGGGTGCTGGTCTACAAAGACGCAAGGCCCTTTTGGGAGGGTGAGGAGATTCTTCCTAGCGACCCGATCCCCGAGATCGGAGACCCGAAGTAGGTGAGCCGCATTGGGGCGTAAGTTTGCTTGCTGGCTTACTCCTTCGAAGGCTTGGAGTATGCCTGCCATTCCTCCGGAACGTCGGCGGAGGTCATGTCGCCTTGGTGGAACAGGATCCGGTAGCGGAAAGTGAGGGAGTCCCCGGTCTTCAAGGTATGGTCTCCGAGGTGTTTGTCCTTCTTTCCCTCGAAGTCGTGCTGGCCGAATGGGTTGGCGGCAAGGAGACCGTAGTCGCGGGCATGCCACCAGGTGGGATGACGGAGGTTCGAGGGATGATCGAACATGGCGACGACGGCAGGTTCTCCCGAACTGTCTGGCCCGGAATACGCAACCCATGCCGCGCGCTTGCCCCACACAGCGCCATTCTTTTCTCCGTTGCTGTTGATGATGGTTCCCTTCGCGATCTTACCCTTTGTGCGCAAAGTGGGGGCGACACGCACGGCGGCGCTTCCCTCCTTGGTATCGCCAAAAATGACATCACCATTGATGCCCGTGAGGATGGATTCCGTATCGACGAGGCGGGTGTTCCCTCGGGACGTGATGGTGTAGGTGCGTTTCTCGGTGAGGTGGACGGTGTCACCTTCTTCCCATGAGAGGTTTACGGAAAAGGTGGCGCTGTGGGTGGTAACGCCAGCGACGGAAGTTGAACTTGTGGAGCGAGGTCCGAAGCTCTTGTGGATGATGTGACCTTTTCTCTTCAAGTGCTGCGCCCAAAAGTCGACGCCGTTGACCAGTCCGTGAGTGAACCAGACGGAGACGTGGTGGGGGTGATCGTGTTCCTCACCGGCGACTTTATCATCGAAGGGGTAGTTGCGGGTGAGACCGATACCTGAGGGGCTCATGATGGGATAAAGGCAGGGGACTTTGCGGTCGCTTCGGTATTCCGTGAAAAGCTTGCCATCGATCTCGACGCGAAGGCGCTCCTTGCTTTCTGTTAGAGTGATTTGAGCGTTGAGCTGAGAACTCGCGATGAGAAGGAGGACTGCTATGGATTTCATGGAAACGGAGTAATGAAAGGGTGGAGATTCAGAGCCTGAGCAAGGGCTTATCATCGAGCACAAAAATTTCGTGGCAATCGCTCAATTGATTGAAATGCAATGGGTAAGGAAGCTTTTCGCCGTGAGGGCTATCGTTTTATTGACTCTGAAATCATGGTGCCTCGACAGGTGAGAAGCTCTCTCGATGGGTGAGTTTTCCCTTTTCCTCGGCATGGCGTTCCCAGAGAGCGTCGAGCGACTTGGTGATCTGACTCTGATCGCCGACAACGAGCCAGTAGCGATAGCTGTAAGTCGATTGAGGGCCGAGGTGGACGAGGGAAATCGGGGCGATGTGGACGCAGGGACCATCTGTGGGCTCGTCGGTCAGTCCGGCCGCGTGGGGTCCGAAGTTCCAGCTGTTACCTGAAGTCGGGCTGAAGATGGCGATGCCCTGACCGTCGGCATTGAAGCATGCCATGGCCTTGCGAGGTGTCTGGGCTTTTCCCCATGGAGGACCGGGTGGCTGGGTCACCGTCCGCCACTCGCCTTTGCCGAGGTAGACTTGGAACTGGTCGAAGCTCCGTGTGAAGTAGCAGGCGGGCACTTCCTGATGCCTTTCCGTTGCCGGGCCCCAGCGGTCGTTTGACTGGCGCTTGGCGATCAGTTCGTTGCGCACCACGATGACATTCGGCATGCCGTTTTCGAAGTTCGTCCACTGATGCATGATGGCCTCGGCATTCTCATCGGGCATGTCCCACAGCTTGGGGATGGTTTCGGAAATGAGGGTGTCCTTTTGTTTTTCAAAGCGTGACACCATTGCCCACGAACCGACTCCTCCGCCTTGGATGGGATTCCATGGCCACGGGCTCCAGGCTTTGCTTTGACCGTCGCTCGTCCGGTCGATGCTACGGCCGGCATAGTAGGACTGCTGGATGAGGCGGCCGGGGTCGTGAATGTTGATGGAGTTTTTAGGATGAGACTTCCATGACAGCCAAGTGATTGAGGCTCCCATGGCGCGATCGATGCCAATCTTCGTTTGAGCGTTTTCCAGAAAAAGGATCTCAGGTTTGGTGGCGGGTGCCTGCGCAGCCGCGGCGATGGCGGTCGCGATCAACGTCAGTATGGTCAGAGCCTGCTTCATTACGGCTTGGGTTTTGGTTTGGTTGCCTTTTTCGAAATCGCCTTCGGACTTCCTGTCGACTTGAGTTTGGCCACGCCTTCGAGTTCCGGATGGTAGGCGCTTGCCTTGAAGTTCGGATTGGGAATCGGGGTGACGGCCCTAGTATCGGCGAGGAATCTCTCGATCAGCTGATCCAGTTCCTCGACGCGTTCCGGCTCCTGTTTTGCCAGGTCGTTCTTTTCACTCAGATCGTCCTTCAAGTTGTAGAGCTTCCAGCGGTGGGGCTCCATCTTCGCCTTTCCGCCACGCAGTGGCGCGTTGCTGGTGGGGGTGGTGCCGTCCACTTCGTTGTAGATGTTGCCGCCGTTGTCGGAGAAAAAGATGATGATCGTGTGGTCGGCGATGCCAAGTCGATCGACGGCGTCTAACAGTGTGCCGACGGCTTCGTCCATGCTCTCAATCATCGCGGCATAGGTGGGGCTGTGCTGCGGGTCCTTCGGGTCGACTTTTGAGCGGTACTTTTCGATGGGTTCCTTTTTTCGCGTCGAATGGGGCGTGGACGCTGAACACCCAGTAGTTGAGGAAGAAGGGGCCGTCCTTGTGCTTTTCCATGAAGGCGACGGCTTCCTTCGCCATGCGGTCTTCGATGTGTTGGTTCGGCACGCTGGGGTCGGCGTCGAAGTCCTTGAATTTCCATGGGGCGACGAAGCTCCCGACCGGTCCCGGACCGGGCCAGTGGGGGATATCGACATCGAATCCCTGTTCGAGCGCTGAGTAGGGCTTGGGCCCGAGATGCCATTTTCCAAAGTGACCGGTGGCGTAGCCCGCCGCCTTGAGCGTTTCCGGCAGGGTCTGGTAGCTGGTGTCGAGGCGGGTGATGGGCGTTGGGGTGGCGTATTCGCCAAGGCGGAACCGGCGAGGAGCAGGGTCGAGGTGGCGATCAGGGAAGTGATGTTCATTCGCTGTGATTGATAAGAACGAAGGTCCTAACGAGGGGCTTGGGTGGCTACGGCTACGGTCTCCGCTGGGGATTTCATTCAAACGCCAAGCCTGATAAAAGGATCGATTCCTATTTGTGCGGGCTTTGCAATCAGGCATTCAGGGATCCCTTGCTTGACCCGCTTGGATTAAAAACGTTCATTTGAACAAGATAATGTCCGCTGCCGCAAAAAAGCTCATTCAGACGCCGCTAGAAGCCTTGGAAAAGCATTTCGGGCATCGTGGTTTTCTGGATGGCCAGGACCGGGTGATCGAGCAGATCACGAGTGGCAAGGACGGTCTGGTGGTGATGCCGACGGGTGGAGGAAAGTCGCTTTGTTACCAGCTTCCGGCGCTTTGTTTCGAAGGCGTGACGCTGGTGATTTCCCCGCTGATCGCGCTGATGAAGGATCAGGTCGATGCGCTGGAGTCGAAGGGGATCGCGGCGACGGTGATCAACTCGACGGTGCCTTGGGAGGAGCAGAAGGAGCGTCTGAATGGGATGCAGTCGGGGAAATACAAGCTCGTCTATGTTGCTCCGGAGCGCTTCCGGGCCGAGTCGTTCTTGCGCGCGCTGGAAGGGATCGAGGTCTCGCTTTTCGCGGTCGATGAAGCGCACTGCTTGAGCCAGTGGGGTCATGATTTCCGGCCGGACTACATGCGGCTTGGTCAGGCGCTGGAAAAGATCGGCCATCCCCAATGCGTCGCTCTAACCGCCACGGCCACGCCGGTGGTGCGGGCGGACATCATGAAGGTCCTGCGCCTGCGCGATCCCTTCGAGGTGGTCAGTGGATTCTCGCGTCCGAACTTGTCGCTCTCGATCACGGCGGTGGAAAAAAAGGCTCAGAAGCTGGATCGGGTGAAGGCGATCGTGAAGGAGCACAAAACGGGAATCGTTTACTGTGCGACGCGGAAGAAGGTCGATGAGGTCAGCGAGACGCTGGCCTCGTGGGGCATGAAGGCGATCGCCTATCACGGTGGAATGAGCGATCAGGAGCGGGAAAAGGCGCAGAATGTTTTCCTTCAACGCAAGGCTGATGTGGCGGTGGCGACGAATGCTTTCGGCATGGGGATCGATCGCGCGGACGTGCGCTTCGTGATTCACTACGAAGTTCCGGGGAGCATCGAGGCTTACTATCAGGAAGCCGGTCGAGCCGGTCGTGATGGCGAGGCGGCGGTGTGCGAGTTGCTCTATAACTACGCCGACACGAGGACGCAGGAGTTTTTCATCGATGGCGCGAATCCCGGTGCTCAGGCGATCCGCGATGTCTATCAGTACTTCCTCGATGAAGCGGACGACGACTACGAGGTTCATCGTAGCATCGAGGATATTACGGAAGGTGCGGGGTTGAAGAACTCGATGGCGGTCAGCAGTGCGGTGGCGACATTGGCACGCTCGGGCTACATTGAGCGATTTGATATTCCCGGAAAGAGGATGCGGGGCACGCGACTGAAGAGGCCGCAGGTCTCGGCGGCGGGGATTGAGCTTGATGAGAGGGCGTTGGAGGAAAAGGACCGGCGTGACCGCGAGAAGCTCAAGTCGATGGTGGAAATGTGCTATGCACGAGCCTGCCGACAGCAGTGGATTTTGGAATACTTCGGCGAGGAAAATGCCGATGTTTGTGGGACCTGCGATGTCTGCTGCGACGATGGGGGAAGCTCACGGCCAGCGACGGATGAGGAGCATTTGATCGTCCGCAAGGCCCTGGCAGGCGTCGCGCGGATGTCGCGCAAGACCTCGGCGGGTTGGGAAGGGCGATTCGGTCGGGGAAAGATCGTGATGATGCTGACGGGGAGTCGCTCGCAGGATGTGATCGCGGCGAAGCTCGATCAACTGAGCACTTATGGCATTTTGAAGGAAGTGGGAACGGGTTATTTGAATAGCCTTTTCCGCGCGATGACGGATGGTGGCTTGGTGCGTGTCGAGACCGGCGAGTATCCGCTGCTGACCTTGAACGACCGCGGCGACAAGGTGATGCAGGGATCGAAATCGTATCGGCTGGTTTGGCCGTCGCGGAATGAGGGCGGATCGGCGGAAGTCGAGGGTTTGGAAGACCACGGTTTTGATCCTCAGCTTTTCAGCATGCTGAGGGATCTGCGGACCAAGCTGGCAAAGGCGGAAAGCGTGCCGCCCTATGTGATTTTCAACAATAAGACGCTGGAAGCGCTGGCGAGGTTTCAGCCATCGACTCGTGATGAAGGATTGGCGGTGCCGGGGATTGGGGAGGCGAAGGCACAGCGGTATTTGAGGCCGTTTTTGGATGCTATCCAGGTTTGGAAGAAGGCGAGATCGTAGGAGGAACGGATCAGCCGGGCGCAACAATGGCGGTAAAGTTCTCCAGCGCCGCTGGAATCATAGGCAATAAATGAACCAAATAATTTGAATAAAGTTTCTGCTATGGCATCGAATGGTCAGTAAATCAGAATCCGGGGCTGGCACCTGGTTTTAAAAGCATTAGATTCAAATTAGAACGATCAGAACGATTATGGGACTCGATAAAATGACCACCAAACTTCAGGAAGCGCTTCAGGCCGCCCAGCGGCTTGCTTCGAAGTCGGCGCACCCAGAACTGAAGAGCTTTCACGTGCTATTTTCCCTCCTCCAGCAGGAGGGCGGAATCACTGTGCCGATCCTTGAAAGGGCGGGCGTGGATCTGACCAAGCTCAAGGCGGAAGTGGCGACGGCATTGTCGAAGGAGCCCAGCCAGCAAGGCGCGACGGCCCAGCCGCAGCTCAGCTACGAGCTGCGCTCGACGCTTGATGCGGCGGATGAGGTCCGTGAGTCGATGGGCGACGAATTTTTGTCGGTCGAGCATTTCATTTTGGGCTCCCTGAAAGCAGGCACGCCGGCTGGCAAGGCGCTCGAAGCGGCGGGTCTAACAGAAAAAGGGGCCCGGGAAGCGCTTGATGGCATTCGGGGATCGCAGAAGGTCACTGACGAAGATCCGGAGGGGAAATATCAGACGCTTGAGAAGTATGGCACGGATCTAACAGCTCGTGCCCGGAAGGGAAAAATCGACCCGGTGATCGGGCGGGATCATGAGATTCGTCGGGTGCTGCAGGTGCTGTCCCGGAGGACGAAAAACAACCCGGTACTCATCGGTGAGCCGGGTGTCGGCAAGACGGCGATCGTCGAAGGTCTGGCGCGGAGGATTGTGTCCGGCGATGTCCCGGATTCGATGAAGAACAAGCGGATCATTGCGATGGATTTGGGCAGCATGCTGGCGGGCGCAAAGTTCCGCGGTGAGTTCGAGGAGCGCTTGAAGGCCTTTCTCAAAGAGGTCACGGAATCGGATGGTGAGATCGTGCTCTTCATCGATGAGCTGCATACCATCGTCGGCGCAGGTGCGAGCGAAGGCGCGGTGGATGCTTCGAACTTGCTGAAGCCTCAGCTTGCGCGTGGCGAACTCAGGACGATTGGCGCGACGACTTTGGATGAGTATCGCAAGTACATCGAAAAGGATGCCGCTTTGGAGCGGAGGTTCCAGCCGGTGAAAGTTGGCGAGCCCTCGGTGGAGGACAGCATTGCGATTTTGCGGGGCTTGAAAGAGCGCTACGAAGTGCACCACGGCGTGCGCATTCAGGATGGCGCGCTTGTCGCGGCGGCGGTGCTTTCGGATCGCTACATCTCGGATCGCTTCCTGCCGGACAAGGCGGTGGACTTGATGGATGAAGCGGCGTCTCGTTTGAAGATCGAACTGGATTCGATGCCGACGGAAATCGACCAGTTGGAGCGCGAGGCGATGCAGCTTGAGATGGAGAAGAAGGCGCTTGAGAAGGAGTCCGACAAGGCGTCTGCGGTGCGGCTAGCGAAGGTGAAGGAAGAGCAGGCGAATTTGAAAGAGAAGTCGGCCGGACTGATGGCTCAGTGGAGGAACGAGAAGGAAGTCATCGATCTGGTGCGTGAGCAGCAGTCGAAGATTGATGCGCTCAAGACCGAGGCGGAGCAGGCTCAACGCTTGGGGGATCTGACGCGGGCCTCGGAGATTACTTATGGGGCGATTCCGGAAGCGGAGCGTGCTTTGGATGCGGCTCAGAAGCAACTTGAGGGGGTGCAAGGGAGCGGCGCGATTTTGAAAGAGGAAGTCACCGAGGAGGATATCGCCCGAGTGGTGGCTTCGTGGACAGGGATTCCGGTTTCGCGATTGCAAGAAGGGGAGAAAGAGAAGCTCGTGAAGATGGAGGAGCGGCTCGGTGAGCGGGTGATCGGGCAGCGGCAGGCGATCAGCGCCGTATCGAATGCTGTTAGACGGGCTCGTGCCGGGCTGCAGGACGAGAATCGTCCGATTGGTTCGTTCCTTTTCCTCGGGCCTACGGGTGTCGGGAAAACCGAGCTGTCGAAGGCTTTGGCGGAGTTTCTTTTCGATGACGACAACGCGATGGTGCGGATCGACATGTCGGAATACATGGAGAAGCACAGCGTCGCGCGATTGATCGGGGCGCCTCCGGGATACGTGGGCTATGATGAAGGCGGGCAGCTTTCGGAGCATGTCCGACGGAAGCCGTACTCGGTGGTGCTTTTCGATGAGATCGAGAAGGCGCATCCGGATGTCTTCAACGTGCTCTTGCAGGTGCTCGATGACGGACGGATTACCGATGGTCAGGGACGGACGGTGGATTTCCGAAACACGGTGCTGATCATGACTTCGAACATCGGTTCCCAGTTCATCCTCGGGGAGGAGAATGCCGAGCAGCGCGAGGCGAAGGTGATGGAGGCCCTGCGTGGGCACTTCAGGCCGGAGTTCCTGAACCGCATCGATGAGACGGTGATTTTCGACCGCCTCGCGCGGGAGGAGCTGACGACGATTGTGGACCTTCAGCTTGAGATGGTGCGCAAGCGTCTGGCGAAGCAGGGGCTTGGGCTGGCGCTCAGTCCTGAGGCAAAGGAATACATCGGGAATCAGGGCTATGATCCGGTTTATGGGGCGCGTCCGCTGAAGCGGGCGATCCAGCGGCATTTGCTGGATGAGCTGTCGTTGGAACTTCTCGATGGGAAGTTCGTCGATGGCGATGTGATCCAGGCGGATTTGGAGAGTGGACGGATGGTGTTCAGGAAGGCCTGAGGCAGGGCATTCTATCAGAATCCACCTCCGCGCTTGCCGCTTGGCATGCAAATTGCCAGCTTTCGGGGAACATGACCGGACGATTGCTCTCCCGACTCGGATTTTTGCTGCCATTGCTTCTCGTTTTCATGTCCCTGAGTGGGACTCTATCGGCTCAGGAGGCGGCTGAGGCATCGGCTCCTGTCGTGGAGAAGACGCTCGACCAGAAGATCGACGAAGCCGTTGGGCCTTACACGGAAGCGATTTCGAAGGTGGTTTTTTTCCCGATCTGGAAGGGCCAGGTCGGTCCGGAAGGGAGCAAAGTGGACCTCGAAGTTCCTTTCGTGCTGCTTTGGCTGGCAGGAGCGGCGATCTTTCTCACCATCTTCTTCCGCTTCATCAACCTGCGCGCCTTCGGTTTGGCCCTGAAGACGGTTCGTGGGAAATACTCGAAGAGCGATGATCCCGGGGAGATTTCCCACTTCCAGGCTCTAACCGCGGCGGTTTCAGGGACGGTTGGACTTGGAAACATCGCGGGAGTTGCAATCGCCATCAGTGTTGGTGGTCCGGGAGCAGCGTTTTGGATGGTGGTGATGGGGCTCTGCGGGATGACCAGTAAATTCGCCGAGTGCACACTCGGGGTGAAATACCGGCAGATCGACAAGCATGGGAAAGTCCACGGTGGCCCGATGATGTATCTCACCCGAGGCTTCGCTGAGCGCGGCATGGGGCCTTTGGGCAAGACGCTGGCGGTGTTCTTCGGGATCTGCTGCGTCGGAGCCTCCTTCGGGGGCGGAAACATGTTCCAGGTCAATCAGGCGACTTCGCAGCTGGTGAATGTCACTGGTGGAAAGGAAAGCTTCTTCGCCGACAAACAGTGGCTCTTCGGTCTGATCGTGGCGCTGATCGTGGCAGCGGTGATCATCGGTGGCATCAGCCGGATCGGGAAAATTACGGCCAAGCTCGTTCCGGGAATGACGGTGATCTACGTGATCGGTTGTTTCATTGTGCTCGGAGCCCACCTCGACAAGATCGGTCCAACCTTCGGTCTGATTTTTGAAGGCGCATTCAATGGCGAGGCCCTGGCTGGTGGTCTGATTGGGACCTTCCTTCAAGGTGTGAGGCGCGCTGCTTTCTCCAACGAAGCGGGTATCGGTTCGGCACCGATTGCTCATGCGGCGGTGAAGACGCGCTATGCGGCGAGCGAGGGACTGGTGGCTCTGTTGGAGCCCTTTATTGATACGGTGGTGATCTGCACAATGACCGCGCTGGTGGTGATCGTCACCGGGGACTACATGCACAAGGGGGTCGATGGCATCACGATCACTTCCGATTCCTTTGCTTCAGTCGTGCCGTGGTTCTCCTACATCCTGTCGATCGCGGTGATTCTCTTCGCTCTCTCGACCCTGATTTCGTGGTCCTACTACGGTTTGCAGGCGTGGAAGTTTCTCTTCGGCAAGTCGCACATTTCGGACCTGTGTTTCAAGAGCCTGTTCTGTCTGGTGATCATTCTTGGGGCGGCGATGTCGCCCGGCAAGGTGATCGATTTCTCGGATGCGATGCTTTTCAGCATGTCCTTCGCCAACTTGATCGGGGTCTATCTGCTGCTTCCGGTGGTGAGCAGGGAGTTGAAGAAGTTCCAGTTGTTTACGAAGCGGGTGGATGCGGGCGAGTCGATCGAAATGGCCGATGAGCACGTGAAGTCGAATCTACCCGAGCGCCAGGCTTGATCGGAGCCTCGCTTGCTTCATCGTAGGCGCATGGCTCGCGAGTACAAACTGAATCGTCGGGATAGCGCTCCCTCATCGGGGATCGATTACCGGGCGGAGCTCAATGACGAGCAGTATGGGGCGGTGACTTCACCTCCGGGGCCGACGCTTGTGATCGCGGGTGCGGGCTCGGGGAAAACCAGGACGCTGACCTACCGGGTGGCTTGGCTTTTGGATCAGGGGGTGGATGCGAGGCACATCTTGCTGCTGACTTTCACGAACAAGGCGGCGCGGGAAATGACCGAGCGGGTGAGGTCGCTGGTGCCGCATGATGTGTCGGCGCTCTGGAGCGGGACCTTTCACTCGATCGGAAATCGGATCCTTCGGCGGCATGCGGAGGATCTGGGGTTCACGAAGGCGTTCTCGATTCTGGATCGCGACGATCAGAAGTCGCTGATGGGCTCGGTGGTCGCGGGGATTGAGATCGATACGACGTCGCGTCGTTTTCCGAAGGCGGACGTGCTGGCGTCGATGTTCAGTTTGGTGGAAAATACCGGGGAGTCGCTGGAGGAGGTGATCGCGCATCGCTATCCGTATTTCGACGACTGGCAGGAGGAGATCGCGAAAGTTCAGAAGGGCTACGTGAAGCGGAAGCTGGATACAAATTCGATGGATTTCGATGATCTGTTGGTTTTGACGCTACGGCTGCTGAAGGAGAACGAGGATCTGCTGGCGCTCTATCAGAAACGCTTCCGGCATATTCTCGTGGACGAGTATCAGGATACGAACTCGGTGCAGACGGAGTTGATCGATTTGCTGGCGGCGGGTGGTTCGAGTGTGATGGCGGTGGGGGATGATGCTCAATCGATCTATTCGTGGCGTGGTGCGGACATGGGAAATATCCTTTCGTTTCCGAAGCGGCACGAGGGCTGCAAGGTTTTCAAGATCGAGACGAACTACCGCAGTGTGCCGGAGATTCTCGAGCTCTCGAATGCGGCGATCAAAGCGAACGTGGAACGCTTCGATAAGAACCTTCGATCATCGCGGGAGACGCTCGGGGTGAAGCCGGCGCTGGTGCCTTTGGAGGATCCGTCGCTGCAGTCTCAGTTCATTTCGCAGCGGATTCTGGAACTGAGGGATGAGGGGATTGAGTTAGAGGAAATGGCAGTGCTTTACCGGGCGCATTTCCAGTCGCTGGAAGTGCAGATGGAGCTGACATCGCGCGGGATTCCGTTTGCGATCACGAGTGGCTTGCGATTTTTCGAGCAGGCGCACATCAAGGACATCGCGGCGTTTTTGAGGTTTGCGACAAACCGTCGGGACGAAACGAGCTTCAAGCGGATCGTGCTGCTGCTGCCGGGGATCGGCGCCAAGGGCGCGGACAAGATGTGGGCGCAATGGCTGAAGACCGGCTGGGCGGTGAAGGAGGAGACGCCGCCTTGGTCAGAGGTTTTGGCGGCTTTCAAACCACCGAAGAAGGCAGAGCTTCATTGGAAGCAGTTGGGGTATATTTTCGATGAGCTGACGCCCAACGGGGAGTATGCGAAGCCTTCGGACATGGTTTATAGCGTGCTGGAGGGAATGTATGATGACTACCTCTGTGCGAGTTATGATAATGCGGAGAATCGTCGGAATGACATCGAGCAGTTGATGAGCTATGGCATGAACTTTGATGACGTGCTGGATTTTCTGGCGCAGCTTTCCTTGCTGAGTTCGGCGGATGGTGAACCGACGGGTGACAAGTCGGAGCGCGATGATGAGAAGGTGACGCTTTCCTCGATCCATCAGGCGAAAGGTCTGGAGTGGAAGGTGGTGTTCGTGATCTGGCTGGCGGACGGGCAGTTTCCGAATGGCCGGATCATCGAAGCAGAGGATGATGCGATGATGGAGGAAGAGCGGCGGCTGTTCTACGTTGCCATCACGCGGGCGAAGGATGAGCTTTATATGAGCTACCCGCTGATCAATCCGAAGAGCTACACGGGCGATGTGATTCAGCGGCCTTCGAGGTTTTTGGATAATTTTCCGAGGGAGCTTGTGGAGGAGTGGCGGGTCGGACCTTCGTGGGAGCACGACGGGGTGGACGAGCCGTTTTGAGCGGGAGACTCCCTATTTGTATAATGAGAAGGTAGCCATCTACGTGGATAGAGTCGGCTTGGTTGTGGCGTAGAAGGTGATATGACGAAACCAATGCAAGTGATGCTGGGGATCGGGTTGTTGCTGGCTCTTCCGGCCTGGGCGGAGTTTGAGGCCGTTGATCGGGATGGGCGAATCGAAATCCGCGATGGCGAAAAGCTGGTCTTTGGCTGGCAGGTCGCGCCGTTAGATAACCCGAAGGGTGGTGAGGTTTTTGCGGCTAGCGCCTTCATTCATCCGCTGTGCACACCATCGGGATTTGAGCTGACCAGCATTCAGCCGGATGATCACTTGCATCACCTTGGTCTGTGGTGGCCATGGAAGATGCTCACGGTCGACGGCAAGAAACACATCACTTGGGAGATGCAAGAAAAGCAGGGGCAGCATGTGGCAGTGGCTGCGAAGGTCGTCGAGAAGTCAGCCGACGAGGTGCTGATCGAGGCGACGAATCGCTCGCTGATCGGTGAGGCTGGAGTTGATCGCCGACCGGTCCTCGATGAGCAGGTGCGCCTGCGATTTTTCCGAATCGGCAAGGATGCCTATGGACTCGATATCCACATCACCCAACAACCGGTAAGAGGCATCGACGTCACGGTGACTCGATACCACTACAGTGGGTTGTCATGGCGCGGTGCCAGCGAATGGACCAAGGAAAACAGTGTGATGCTCACCAGTGCTGGGCTCGATCGCGACCATGCCAATGGTAACCCGGCGAACTGGGTGACGGTTGAAGGCACCACTCCTCGGGGTCGTGCGACGATGTTGATGATGAGCGCCGCAGCGAAGGATGACGGCCGTGCCGAGCGACTGCGGGTCTGGGATTCCAAGATGCATGGCGGCGCGCCCTTCGTGAACTTCAACCCGGTGATGGGCGACTCGATCGCATTGAAGCCCGAGCATAAGGAGGTCAGCGATCGACATTACCGCCTGGTGATTGCCGACCGTTCGATTGCTGCGGACGAGGTAGACCGTCTATGGGGTGAATGGGGTGGGCGGTGATTTCCAGGTCATGCCAACGACCCGTATTTCCCCGCATGCTTCCTGCGATAGGCCACTGGCGTCATTCCGAAGTGCTTCTTGAATAGGCGAGCGACATTGGTGTCTGATTCGTAGCTCATGGCGTAGGCGATCTCGGACACCGTTAGGTTGGTCTCCAGCAATAGGCGCGCGAAGTTTTCCAGCCGACGATCTCGGATGTAGGCAAAAATGCTTTTACCGGTGGATTGGCGGAAGCGGTCGTAGAGACGGCGACGCGACAGGCTGACTTCGCGCACGACATCGCCGACTTCGATCGGGGTGTTGACCCGCTCACGAATGAAGGAGATCGCTTTGGACACCTCGGGGTCGCGGGTCTCGGCGGCGTCGGTTGATGGCCGGGCTACCACACCAAGTGGCTCGATGACGATGTCGGACGGGTCGCTGCGGGCACCAGATCCACCATCGAGAAATCCGGCCAGGTGACCGGCGGCATCGTAACCTCCACGCCGGATGTTGAGTCGGACACTGCTTTGCGAGACCCGGGCCAATTCACAAATCGACTCGTCATCGCCCACCCCGATGAGAGCGACGTCATCGGGGACACGCAGACCGGCGGTCATGCAGGCCTCCTGGACCTGCAGGGTGAAGTCATCGGTGCAGCAGAACAAGCCGACCGGCTTGGATAAGGCCTGTAACCAATCCACCAGTCGCTGGTGACTCGCGTGCCACCCGAAAAATTCTTGGCCGCTCTCGCTGTCGAAGACTTGGGCCCGGTAACCGTGGCCGTCGAGTCGCTCGCAGAATCCCTGACCGCGCAGGCGGGACCAGAAGAAGGACCTCACCCCGCAGTAGCCAAAGTGACGAAAGCCTGCCTCATGCAAGTGGTCGGCGGCTCGGCGCCCGACCTCGGTGTCGTGGACCACGATGTTGGGCAGGCCATCCCGCCGCTCCGTCGTCGGGCTGTAAATGGTCGGCAGGGGAGTATTGAGGATTTCATCGTAGCGGTGGGGTGAACTCTCACGCAGGATCAGGGCGTCTGGTTGCCAGCGACGAATCAGATCGGCGGGATCCACCTCTTCTTCGGAAAGGTAAGACACGCTGCGATAGAATTGCCATGGGCCGTGCAGATTGGCGTAGTCAGAAATGCCACGCAGTAATTCGCGTTCGTAGTGCCGCACCCCTTGGATGAAGAGGGCAATGCTGGGGACCTTCTGATGGCTGGGTTTCATCGGCGTTCGGCGGTCCATTCGGGTCGATCACCCATTGCACGTATCGAAGATATTTTTGCACTTGGTGAGGTTGCGGTCAATGCAAGTAATTGCTAGTATAGGGCAAGTAACAACGAGTAACAACACATGGGAAAAATTGGAATCGGTCTGAATCTGGAAGCGGTGCGCACTTCTCACAAGAACTTCGAATGGGGCGTGGGGTTTGCCGCAGACCTTGGCTACGAATACATTGAGCCGATGGTGCACTGGGGTCGTGAACTGCTGAGTGAGGCCCGCTACTTCCACAGTGTCTCGATGCTCGACGACCCATTCCGCATCAAGGACTGCGTGGAGAAGCATGGTCTCAAGCTCTCTGCATTCTCCTCGCACAGCCAAGCGTCCAAGCCTGAGATCGCCGTCGAGTATCTCAAGCAGGCCGCCCGCTTCGCCAAGGAGGCCGGAGCTCCCATCATCAACACCCACGAGGGCCACAAGCAGCCCTGGACCACCGCCGAAGAGGACTTCGTGCTGATCAAGTATTCGCTGACCGAGGCCCTCAAAGTCTGCGAGCGCCGCGGCATCAAGATTGGTTTCGAGATGCATCAGACCTACTCCCTCGACCCAGACATGTACGACAAGTGCCTGAACCTGGTGGATTCCCCCAACCTCGGCGCGAACTATGACACCGGTAACGCTCACCTCGGTGGCTACGATGCCGTCGAATGGTTCGACCGGGTCAAGGACCGTGTGATCCATGTCCACGCCAAGGATATTTCCATGGAGCAGTCCGATGCCGAACGTGGCAAGGTGATGGGCACGGCCGTAGGCTGTGCCTGCGGTGATGGCGTGGTCGATTACCCCGCGATCTTCGAACTTTGTCGAGATTTGCCCCAAGACATCGTATTCAGTGTGGAATGCGAAACCCTTGAACAGGCCGAACGTAGCGTCAAATACCTCAAGGAAATCCGGGGGTAGTTGGCGTGTCGCCGCAGAGCAGTATAACCAAGAACGAAAACCCAAAAAGGCGGTGTTGCCGCCCGAAGCCCATGAAACGCCGACATTTCCTCATCAATTCACTGAGCGCCGGGACGGCTCTCACCATCCTGCCCTCTCGCCTGTGGGCGGGTACCCGCAAAAACGAAACCTTGCAACTCGCCCAAGTCGGCTGCGGCCGGATGGGGCGTGGCGACATGACCAACGCGATGGGAAGTGGCTGGAACGATGCCCTCAACGCCAGGGTTGTCGCCTGCTGTGATGTCGATTCAGCACGCGCTGCCTCGGCTGCCCTGGAGGTGGAAAAATTCTATCGAGGCAAGGGCGAGGACAAGGTGGACGTCAAGGTCTACAGCGACTACCGCGAACTGCTGCAGCGCGACGACATTGACGGACTGATCATCTCCACACCGGAGAACTGGCACGCCTTGGTCGGGATCGCAGCCGCCAACGCCGGCAAGCACATGTACATCCAGAAGCCCCTGACCTATTCAATTCCCGAAGGCCAGGCTCTGGTCAAGGCGGTGCGCGCCAACAAGGTGGTGCTCCAAACCGGATCGCAACAACGCTCCAGCGTCTACTTCCGGCAAGTCGTGACCATCATCCGCAACGAGTGGCTGGGCAAGCTGAGCAAGATCGAGGTGGAGATTCCCACTGACAGTGGGCGTGCCGATGGGGCCCCGACCGAAGCGCCCACCAACCTCAACTACGACATGTGGCTGGGACCTTGTCCCGAGGTCCCTTATATCGAGTCGCGGGTGCATCCGCAGAAAGGCTTTGGCCGTCCGGGCTGGTTACAGGTCGAGCGCTACTGCCTCGGCATGATCACCGGTTGGGGTTCGCACATGTATGACATCGCCCAATGGGCGATGGCGACCGACCACGACAGCGGTCCGGTGGAAATCCAGGCCAAGGGCGAATTTCCTGACCGCGGCCTTTTCAATGTGCACGTCGGCTATCAGGGCGACGCCGTCTATGGCAACGGTGTGGTAATGACCTCGCGCAATGGCAATCCGGGCGTAAAGTTCATCACCGAAGAAGGTTGGGCCTATTGCTCGCGTGGTAAGATGGACTGCAGCAACAAGGACTTGCTACGTCGGAAACCTGGAGTCGATGAGACCACGCTCTACACCTCCACGAACCACATGGATGACTTTCTGAGTGCGGCTCGCAAGGGAAGTGATCCGATCTGCCCGGTCGAAGTGGGCCACCGCTCCAACTCGGTCTGCGTGCTGCACCACCTGTCGATGAAACTCGATGGCCGCAAGTTGAAATGGGATCCGACCAAAGAGATGGTCGTCGGCGACGATGAAGCCAATGCCCGGCTTCAGGTTCCGATGCGGGAACCCTATGTCCTGTAGGAATTCATGAGCGACACGGGCGATGACATCCAGAGCCCATATTCGTCATTTCTAACTTAGAACTGGGTATCCGGCATCACGAGCTTCGTGGCCGATGAGCGATATCTTGCAATTTTTTAGATCATCGGACGTAGTAGCGGCATGCATCCGTCACGTCGCCAATTTCTCAAAACCACTGCGGCATCCACGATGGCTGCGGCTTTGCCCGCCCGCTGGGTGAATGCGGCTGAACGCAAGCCGGGAAGTGTGATCAAGCACCGATTTGCGATCGCCTCGGACTTGCACTACGGGCAACGCAAGACGCCATTTGATGAGATGGCGGCGGAGTTGGTGGGCTGGATCAATAAGGAAAAACAGAGCAAGGGGCTTGATGCGGTGTTCCTCAACGGTGACTTGAGCAACGACTCATCCGCCGCCCTGCTCGCCCTGCGCGACAAGCATTTATCAAAACTGGAAGTGCCCTATTACGCGATCAAGGGCAACCACGACTTTGTCGACGGCAAGCCGGGCTCGCCAACGGAATCTTGGGAAAAGCTTTGGGGTTACCCGTCGAACCACGCGCTCAAGATTGGCGAGTTTGTCTTTGTTCTGGCGGACACGACCGCACCGGCGAAATCGAACATCTACCTCGCGGCTGATTTGGAATGGCTCAAGAGCCAGTGCGATGCTCACCGCAAGGCTCCAGCGATTTTTGCCATGATCCACATCCAGCAACGGAAGCATGGCGTCGATGGCTGGCCTCAACACGGCGTGCATGATGACGCTGAAGTTCCCAAAGCTGAGGAGGTGATGAAGTTGCTGGAATCGACGCCGAACGTTCGAGCGGTGTTTCACGGTCACAATCACCTTGAGACAGGGGTCTACATTTCCGGCGAGCGCCGCTACTTCTTTGACAGCCACGCCGGCGGTAGTTGGGGGGCGAAGCGAGGATACCGCATCGTCGAGATTTACGACGACCACAGCATGGTGACCTATCAGGTGAACGCTGAGGATGACCAAGTCGCCAATCGGGATGGATTGCCAGGTTAGGCAGCTTCGCCAGTTGCCGGGGCTTCGAGGATGCCTTTGGCTTTGGGCCAGGCTTTGGCGGCCTCGATGAGGATCCAGGCTTCGAGGGCGAGGGTGGCGATGCCGATGGTGGCGAGGAGGTAGTTGGGGTTGTCGCCGGTGAGCCAGGCGCCTTTGCCGATGAAGACCTGCATGATCATCGCGCTGGCGGGAAGGATGAGCATGAAAATCGCGGGGATCGCGACGAACCAGATGGGGAGGCCGCGCCGCCACATCCAGAAGAGGATGACGAGGAATGCGATGCCGCCTAAGAGTTGGTTGGTGGCACCGAAGAGAGGCCATAGCAGCAGGCCTCCGGTTCCGAGGTCCTTACCGGGTGCTCCGGGAAGCGCGGCAATGACCCCGGCGACGATGATCGCGAAGATGGTGGCGGCGTGCTTGTTGGTCAGCGGTTTGATGCCGGTGGCGGCACCCAGTTCCTGGGTGACGTAGCGTTGTAGACGGCAGGCGCTGTCGAGGGTGGTGGCGGCGAAGGAGGCGACGAAGACGCCCATCAGGGCGACGGCGAACTTGGCGGGAAGGCCGAGCGCCTGAATGAAGTTGCCGGAGCCATCGACAAAGGCGCCGACTTTGGCAGCGAGGCCGCCGGCACTGGCCCAGGTGGCGTAGCGGGCGTGGTAGGCATCGGCACCTGTGAGGATCTTGCCGGTCTTTTCTCCATCGATGATCTCTGGAATGCCGAGGCCGAGACCGGCGACACAAGCGAGAATGACGAGCACGGCGAGGAAGCCTTCGGTAAGCATCGAGCCGTAGCCGACGAACTGGGCATCGGCCTCGGACTTGAGCTGCTTCGAGGAGGTCCCTGAGGAAACGAGGCAGTGGAAGCCGGAGATGGCTCCGCAGGCGATGGTGACGAAGAGGAAGGGAAAGATCATCGGGGCACCGGCGGGAGCGTTTTCTCCGAGACGGAAGGGTTCGGCGACGATTTCGAGAGCGACTTTGTCCTCACCACTGCCGAATCCGAATAGTCCTGCAATAACGAGGCCGAGGACGACGAGCGCTAGGGCGGAAAGGAGCTGGAGGGAGTTGATGTAGTCGCGCGGCTGGAGCAGTACCCAGACCGGAAGGACGGAGGCGACATACGAGTATACGAGTAGAACGATGCACCAGATGAGGATCGACCATTTGGCGAGTGCGGCGTTGAAGGCGTGGAGTGGCCCCCAGTCGCCGAAGTGGACGCTGAGGTACATGATGCCGAGCGCAATGAGCGATGGGATGATGAGGTTGATGCCCTTGCGGTGGAGCCAGAGGCCGATGATGACGGCGATCGGGATCTGGATGAGGCAGGGGAAGATGGAGGTGGGGAACATCTTGAAGACGTTCGCGATGACGAGGCCGAAGATCGCAAGGACGATGGTCAGGGCGAGGAAGAGGATCGAGAGGAAGAGGATGCGGGCGCGGGGGGCGAGAACCCGTCCAGAGATGTCGCCGACGGTTTGGCCTCGATTTCTCATGGAAATAAGGAGCGAGCCGAAGTCGTGGACCGCACCGATGAAGATCGAGCCGAAGAGCACCCAGAGCAGCGCGGGGACCCAGCCCCAGATGACGGCGAGTGCCGGGCCGACGATCGGGCCGGTGCCGGCGATGGAGGTGAAGTGATGGCCGAAGACGACGCCTTTTGAAGTCGGGACAAAATCGCTGCCGTCTTCGAGTTCGATGGATGGGGGGACCCGGTCGGGATCGAGCTTGAAGATCTTCCGCGCGAGCCAGCGACCGTAGGTGTGGTAGGCGACGAGGTAGAGAACCAGCGAGCCGAGGGCGATGAAGAGGGTTTGCATGGGCTTGACTAGAAGTGAGTCAGGCCGATGCGGATGTCACGCTTCGAGTGGGGAAGCGTGGGTGATGCCGGAGAGGGCGGCTCGCAGCTTAGCGTCAGCGACTCGCTGAACGCCCTCCGACATGACCTTCATTCCGTAGAGAAAGACGCCGAGGGCACCCAGAACTTGAAGGAGGCTGAGGATGGTGGAAATCAGCGAAAAAGACGGCTCGGCGAAAGCAGCTAGCAGCGACATGGGAATGTAACGAAATCGTCACATAAGGGCCGATCGGGCCAGCAAAAACGACTTCTAACGGAAAATAGTCGGGCTTCTGGGGGCGGGGCCGAGTCGCTCAGGAGTGGTCAAGGTCTTGAGCAAGAGCTTCGAAGACGGGGGCGGGGACGTAGCGGCGCACGGTGTTCTGCCATCCCTCGGGGCCGATGAGGCTTTTGACCATGCTCGAGGAGACCTCGGCGATGTCGCGCGGCGGCATCAGGAAGGTGGTGGTGATTTGAGGGGCCAGGTCGGCGTTGATGTGGCGCATGACGCGTTCATACTCGTAGTCGTCCGGGGCGCGGATGCCGCGGAGGATGAACTGGGCGTCCCGATCGCGGGCGTAGTCGACAAGGTAGCGGTTGTCGAAGTGGGCGATGGTGAGTCTTTCGCAGGAGGGAACGGAGGAGCGGAGGAGTCTGAGGCGTTTCTCGACCGAGTAGGTGTAGCTTTTCGACGGATTGTTGCCGATGGCGACAATCAGGCGGTCGAAGAGCATGAGGCCCTGTTCGATCATCCAGAGGTGACCGTTGGTGGGAGGGTCGAAGGATCCGGCGTAGACCGCAGTGCGCATGGACTTGAATAAACTCTAAACTTTGAATTTTAAACCTCAAATGATGAGGCTTGGGAATCGGTTGAAGATGTAGGATGGGGGGATGCTAGATGGTGGATGGTGGGCGCATCTCCCATCTGGTTTCTTTCCTCGATTGATCCGCCTTGGGTGCGAGGAATCTGCCTTTTTTGGAGTTTCGAGTTTCGAATTTAAAGTTTTCAAAAAGTGGTCCCCTGATTGAGGTGGGCGATGTTTCCGAAGGCCAGGGCTTCGGAGAGGGTTTGGGAAAGGTAGGTCTTGGCTTGGTCGATGGCGGAGGCGAGCTTGTCGCCGTGGGCGAGGCGCGCGGTGATGGCGGCGGAAAGGGTGCAGCCGGTGCCGTGCGAGGCGGGGGTGTCGATGCGCGGGCTGCGGAACCAGGTGAGCTTGCCGTTTTCGCACAAAAGGTCGGCGCACTCGGGGGCGTCGAGGTGGCCGCCTTTTAAAAGGATGGCGGTGCTGAAGAAATCGGAGAGTTCCTGCGCGGCGATCTCGATGTTCGCTTCATCGCGAATCTTGCGGCCGAGGAGAACTTCGGCTTCGTCGAGGTTGGGAGTGATGAGGGTGGCTAGAGGCAGGAGGCGTCTGCGGTAGGCGTCGACGGCGTCCTTTTTGAGGAGGGAATCACCGGTGGAGGCGACCATGACGGGATCGACGACGAGCGGGATCTTAGGGTGTTGGGCGAGGAGCCCGCTGATGGCGATGACGTGGGTTTTGGAGAAAAGCATGCCGGTTTTGATGGCGGCGATCGGGTAGTGTTTAAGGAGGAGGTGGACCTGATCTTGGACGATGCTTGGAGGGACGGGATGGACGGAGATGACGACGTGCGGTGTCTCCGCGACGACGCAGGTGGCGGCGGTGAGGCCGTAGGTTTTGAAATGCTGGAAGGTTTTCAGGTCGGCTTGGAGTCCGGCACCTGCCGAGCAGTCGGATCCGGCGATGCTGAGCGTGATGGGGATCATGCGAGGAAGGTAAGGGAGAAATTTCTGCGGGAAACGACGAATTTGGGCTTTGGCATCTCGGCGCAGTTCGTTTCAATAGAGGGAATGGCCACCATCACCGAGCTCGAAGGGCTTTCCGTCGAAGTAGACGACGTGATCTACATGCCGAGTCTCGATGCTCCGGCTGAAAAGCCCCACCCCTTTGTTTATTTCATTTCGATCAAGAACAACTCGGGGCAGCGGGTGACGATTCAGGGGCGCAAGTGGGTGGTGAAGGAGGGCTCGGAAGTGACGGTGGTCGAGGGGGACGGCGTGGTGGGTCAGACTCCGGTGTTGGAACCGGGCGAGAATTTTTCCTACAACAGCTACCATGTCGTCGCGGCGGATGCGGTGGCGGAAGGCGCGTTTTTTGGGAAGACGGGATCCGGTGATTGGGTTTTCGCGAAGATCCCGGCGTTTGAACTTTGTGTGCCGGACTGGGTCTAACAGCCGGCGTCGGCTCCCGTGATGAGACGAGTCATCGGGACGTCGTGAGAGTCGGCGGGGAGACGCGGGACGACTTGTTCTTTGAAGGCAATGCCGAAGCGTGGGGCGTCGGGCTTCGCTTTGGTTAAAGCGCGATCATAGAATCCTTTTCCTCGGCCGAGACGGATGCCGAGTTCATCGAAGCCGAGTCCCGGGCAGAGGAAGAGGTCGATCTCCGAAATGGGGACGACGGGCAGACGGGCTGGCGGTTCGGCGATGCCGAAAAAGGAGCCAGTCTGAAGCTGGTCGGGATGATTGACTTGGTGAAAGGCCAATTCGTTGCCGACGATGCGTGGGAGCACCCAGCGGTGGGCGGGGAGTATGGTGATGAGATCGAGCAAATCGGGCTCGCCGGGAATGGCGGAGAACATGGAGATGCAGCGAGGTTGGTCTCCGCTGAGGTCTTTGGTCAGTTGCTTGCGAATACGGCTCGACTGGGTCTCACCATCATTGATCGCCACAAGCATCTTGCGCAACCAGCGTCGCCATTCGGCTTTTCCCGCGTTCGGACCCGGACTTGTCTCTTGCATTGCCACCTTTCGGGCCGGAGCATACTGGAAGTGATTGGTTTGTGGCAAGTGGTGCTTTTGATGCTGACTCTCGGGCTTTCTGCCGCAGAGGAGGGGAGTGCGTTTGCTTGGAAGGCACCGAATATCGGCTCGGGTTTGTTTAGCGACGACTTGGGAATGCTTGATCGCGAGAAGGAGGAGTATGCGACGAATCTGGCGGTTTATGCGTCCAACGCGGTCGCGAAGGCGAAGGCTTCGGCGGCCTCGCTTGAGCAAGCGAGACGATTGATCGCGCTGTCGATGCACCTCGCTCCGCGAAACAAGCGGGCCTTGGTTGCGGGTTATCAGCTCAGTCGCGGCATGCTGCCCGAAGTGCTGCCGAGCGAGTACAGCTCTGAGGTGCTGGCGAGATTACTTTTCACCCGTGGCCAAGTGCTCCGTCAACAAGGGGGCGATGAAAATCTGCTGCTTTCACGGGTCTTCACTGAACTGGCGGCAGAGATGGATCCGAGAAACGAGGATGCGGTGTATGCGAGCGAACTGCAGCGGCTCGATCATGGGAAAGTGGACTGGGCGGACTTGATGGATGTGAAGGCGGGGCCGGCGGTGAGCAGGCCGGGTGGGTCTTGATTTCAGGCATCGCTTCATCACTGGTTCTCGATACAAGGCCCGTTATCGGAGCAAGGTCTGGCTTCGAGCCGCCGTGGATTCCCGATTCAGCAGTCGGGAACAAGGCTTGGCTGATGGCTCCAATCGGAGGGTCGAACGAATCCATCTTCAAGTCGCTCGCCTCTTCCATGAACCCCATAACGCGAACCCTGACTGGGGCGAATTTTGGGGCAGCGCCGACTACTACCTTCACCACCGAAAAGGGACGCTTGCCAGTGCGGGCGCGGCCACTAGTCTCCGCGGCCACGGTTCATGAAAATCTGGCTCGACGGAAAATTGGTAGAGGAGTCCGAGGCAAAGCTCTCGGTGTTTGATCACGGCATCCTCTATGGTGATGGTGTTTTTGAAGGGATTCGTTTTTACAATCGGCGAATCTTCCGTCTCGAAGAGCACATCGAGAGACTTTTCGACTCCGCGAAGGCGATCGTGTTGAACCTCCCGTGGACGAAAGAAGAAGTCTGCCAGTACACGATCGACACGGTCCGAGCGAATGGTCTGGACGATGGCTACATCCGTCTCGTGATCACGCGCGGTGCGGGTGGGCTTGGTTTGAGTCCTTACCTTTGCGAAACGCCGAGCATGTTCATCATTGCCTCGACGATCAAACTCTACCCGCAGGAGCACTACGACAATGGTCTGACACTCATCACTTGCGCGACACGCCGGCCGGCACCCGCTGCGCTGATGCCGCAGGTGAAGTCGCTCAACTACCTGAACAATGTGATGGCCAAGGTGGAGGCGATTCAGGCGGGGGCGCTGGAAGGGGTGATGCTCAATGAGCAGGGCAACGTGGCCGAATGCACCGGCGACAACATTTTCCTGATCAAGGATGGAAAACTGACCACGCCGCTGGTTTCTGATGGGGCGCTTGATGGGATTACGCGTCGGGTGATTCTCGAGCTGGCGGACCAGCTCGGGGTGCCGGTGGTGGAGCGCACCATGAATCGCTACGATATTTTCACGGCGGACGAGTGTTTCCTGACCGGCACCGCCGCGGAAGTGATCCCGGTGAAGAGTCTCGATCGGCGGGAAATCGGCGACGGCAAGCCGGGCGAGGTCACTCAGCGCTTCATTTTGGCCTTCCGCGCGCTTGCGGGTAGCACCGGGACGTCGATTGATTGAGAATTTCGCGATTCCGAAAGGTTTTCGTTTCGCAATCCGGGGGAAGGCTCTTAGGTTGTCTTTAGGCAATGGACTGCGACAACTGCGGCAAACCGGCGAAGGTTCACCTCACCCAACTCGTGGGTGGGAAAGTGAAGAAAGTCGCCCTGTGCAATGAATGCGCCCAAACCAAGGGCGTGACGGATCCGACTGGCTTCGCGCTGGCGGATATGCTGCTGGGAGGGGCGGCCACTTCGAGTGGAGCCGTGCCGACCTTGGCACCGACCCCGAGTGGAGGGGCGGCGCGGAGTTGTCCGCAATGTGGATTCACCATGGCGGATCTGAAAAAGGTGCGGCGATTTGGGTGCGGAGTCTGCTACCAGACTTTCCGCGAAGAAGTGAATCAGATGATCCGAGGCATGCACAAAGGACCAACCCATTGCGGCAAGGTCCCGGAAGGTTTGATGGCAATGCATCAGCGGAATCAACGTCTTGACGAACTTCGTTCGCGGCTTGATCAGGCGGTGACCACCGAGAATTACGAAGAGGCCGCAGGTTTGCGCGATGAAATCCGTCAGTTGGAAGAAAAGGTAGCTGAAACCGATTGAGGCCATGATGCGATTTACCACCTTGATCAAGTATCCGGCTGATTGGATGACCGGCGAGGGCGCTGATAATGCAGTCGTGCTCACGTCGCGCATTCGATTGGCTCGAAATCTTGCTGGTATTCCTTTTCCCGGATGGGCGAAAAAAAATCAGCGGGCAGAGGCTTTGGAGCAAATGCGCCCGGCGGTTGAGAGTCTCGACTGCATGAAGGACCCTTTCTCCCAGGAGCTTGATTCGTTGAGCTCCGTTCAGAAGCAGGTGATGGTTGAGCGTCACCTGATCAGTCGCGAGCATGCGGCGCGTGGCGAGGGTAGTGCGGCAGTAATCGAGCGACGCCAGTCGATCGCGATCATGATCAACGAAGAGGATCACCTGCGCATGCAGTCGATCCGGCCGGGTCTTGAGCTGAGTACGGCCTACGAAGCATTGGCGGAGGTCGATGACCAACTGGCGGGTCAGCTCGAGTATGCCTTCGATGCGGATCTCGGATACCTGACCACCTGCCCGACGAATCTCGGCACGGGAATGCGTGGCTCGGCGATGCTCCATCTGCCGGCGCTCGTTCTCAGCGATCAAATCGGCCAAGTGCTGCAGGCGGTGAACAAGATTGGTCTCGCCGTGCGTGGAATCTTTGGCGAAGGCACCGAGTCGCTTGGGAATCTTTTTCAAATCTCGAATCAGTCGACGCTTGGTGAGAGTGAAGAGACGATCTTGAGGCGTTTGGAGAGAGTTATTGCCCAAGTGGCGACCCACGAACGCAATGCGCGAGGGAAACTAGTGGAAGACGACCCGGATATGGTTTGCGACAAGATCGGCCGTGCCTACGGTGTGTTGCGCCACGCGTGGATCATCGATTCGAAAGAAGCCCTGAATCACTTGTCGCTGCTACGACTCGGGGGAGATTTGGGGATTTTTTCCCATGACACGGTGCGCTTGTGCGACGAGCTTTTGATGGAGATTCAACCAGCGCACCTTCAGATGCACAGCGGACGAAAGCTTGCGCCTGAAGAACGCGACACGATTCGGGCTGAAATCGTCCGCTCCCGGTTGCAATCACTCGAAGCCCCTGATATTCGTTCCATCAACAAGACTGGAGGAGACGATGACTCCTCTCCCGACCTCGGAATCGCATGAATAATTTCACTCCAAGAGCCCAACAAGTTCTCGCCCTTGCCCGCAAGGAGGCGGATCGCTTCAACCACAGTTACGTCGGCACCGAGCATCTTTTGCTTGGTCTGATCAAGCTTGGACAAGGCGTTGCTGTGAACGTGCTGGAACGAATGGGCCTGGATTTGGAGACCGTCCGGATGGAGGTCGAGAAAGAGGTCGGTACTGGCACGGGTCAGAAAGTTTCGGGAAGCATTCCCTACACGCCGCGCGTGAAAAAGGTGCTGGCCCTCGCCAAAAAGGAAGCCAAGGCGCTCAACCACAGCTATGTTGGGACGGAGCATATCCTACTCGGTCTTCTTCGCGAAGGGGAAGGTGTGGCCGCACGGGTGCTGCGTCGTATGGAGGTCGATATCCAGCGCACCCGCAATGAGATCCTTGCCGAAATTGATCCGAACTTCAGTCCTGAAGATGATGATGACGACGATGATGACGACGACTTGGGAGTCTTCGAGGATGAAGGTCACGGGGCCGAAGTGGGAGGCGAATCGGAAGGCAAGACCAAGACGCCAGCCTTGCGTGCTTTCGGGCGCGATCTGACGAAGCTGGCGAAGGATGATGGACTTGATCCGGTCATCGGACGTGAGTCGGAAATCGAGCGTGTGATTCAGATTCTCTGCCGCCGGACCAAGAACAACCCGGTCCTGATTGGTGAAGCGGGCGTCGGTAAAACGGCGATTGTCGAAGGCCTCGCCCAAGAGATCGCCAGTGGCAATGTGCCGGAGCTTTTGCGCGATAAGAAGGTGATCACCCTCGACCTCGCACTGATGGTCGCGGGCACCAAGTACCGGGGTCAATTCGAAGAGCGGATCAAAGCGGTGATGGACGAAATCAAGAAGGTGAAAAACGTGATTCTCTTCATCGATGAACTGCACACCATCGTGGGGGCGGGTTCCGCTGAAGGGGCGATGGATGCTTCAAATATCATCAAGCCAGCGCTTTCACGTTCCGAACTTCAGGTGGTCGGTGCGACGACTCTTAACGAGTATCGTAAATACATCGAGAAGGATGCCGCCCTTGAGCGTCGATTCCAGCAGGTGAAGGTCGAGGAACCCTCGATCGATGATGCGATTGAAATTTTGAAAGGTCTGCAAGGCAAGTATGAGACCCACCACAAGGCGAAGTTCTCACCGGACGCCATTGAGGCCTCGGTTCGTCTGACCTCGCGCTACCTCACGGGGCGCTATCTTCCAGACAAGGCGATTGATGTGCTCGACGAAGCCGGCGCTCGTGCTCGCATTGGTCAGATGACACGTCCGCCGTCGATCAAAGAGCTTGAAGCCAGTATCGAGACCATCAATCACGACAAGATTGCTGCAATTGGTGAACAGGATTTCGAAAAGGCCGCGGCTCTCCGCGACCAAGAGAAAAACGCCAAGAAGGAACTGGAGAATACTCTTCATCAGTGGCGTGCAAATTCTGAAGAGACGATTGTCGATGTCGGTGAAGAGGACATCATGGGGGTCGTTTCGAAGTGGACCGGCGTGCCACTCCAGAGGATGGAGCAGAAGGAAGCTGCCAAACTCCTGAAAATGGAGTCCGAGCTTCAGAGTCGAGTGATCGGCCAGAACGAAGCGGTGACGGCGATTTCCAAAGCGTTGCGTCGTTCGCGTGCCGACCTCAAGGATCCACGTCGTCCGATTGGTTCTTTCCTTTTCCTTGGCCCAACGGGTGTGGGTAAAACTTACCTCGCGCGCAATCTTGCCGAGTTCATGTTCGGTGATCCGGAAGCGCTGATCCAGATCGACATGTCGGAATATATGGAGAAGTTCACTTCGAGCCGTTTGATCGGTTCACCTCCGGGCTATGTCGGGCACGAAGAGGGTGGGCAGCTTTCGGAAGCGGTCCGACGTCGTCCGTACTCGGTCGTGCTTTTCGATGAAATCGAGAAGGCTCACCCGGATGTCATGAACCTATTGCTTCAGATTCTTGAAGAAGGTATGGTAACCGATTCGCTCGGCCGCAAAATCGACTTCCGGAACACGATCATCATCATGACTTCGAATGTAGGAGCCTCGACGATCAAGCGTCAGACCGCGCTCGGTTTCGGTGCAATGACCGCAGATGAGTCGGACTTCGAGGGAATGAAGGAGAAGATTCTCGAGGAGTCGAAACGCTACTACAAACCGGAGTTCCTGAACCGGCTCGATGAGTTGGTGGTCTTCCACATGCTCGAGAAAAAGGATCTCAATCAGATTGTGGATCTCGAGATCAACAAGCTTCTCAAGCGCCTTCGTGAAAAGGAAATTACTCTCGATCTCGAAGCTAGTGCCCGCGATCTGCTGGTGACCAAGGGCTACGATCCGAACTACGGGGCGCGTCCGATGCGTCGCGCGGTCGAACGCTATCTTGAAGATCCGCTCGCGGAAGCCCTGTTGAGAGGCGATGTGAAGAACGGAGATTCAGCCAAGGTGATCTGCCCGGAAGGAAAGGAAGAGCTGGTGTTCGAGTTGATCGCCGACAAGCCCGAGACGGATGAAGCCGAGGCCGACGAGGCAAAGGTCTGATGGCTGCCGTGTCTGACATACGCTGATGGACGGGAGTTCGAATCATTCACCGCATCCTAGCGGTCATCCCCAGCTGAAGAGGGCGTTCAGTACTCTTTTAGCTGGGGTCGTATCGGCCTTGCCAGTGATGCTGACCGTGTGGCTGCTTGTTGTCCTTTATCGGATCCTTCGGAATGCGGGAGACAACATCATCGACGGATTATTCCGCCTGATCAACTTTGCCCGCGGGGTGAAGCATGGGTCAGTGGAAGCCTGGGCTTTTGAGTTTCCGGGTGCGGAATTGATTCAAGCCTTGCTGCCGGTGCTGATTGTTTTCGGGGTGGGATTTGCGGTCACCAACAAGCCCGGCAGACGTGCCTTGGCTTGGGTTGAGGGACGCATCGACCGCCTGCCCATTCTGGGTTTTGTCTACTCATCCATTCGGCAATTGGTTGATGCCTTGAAGGGCCTTGGTGGCGACCGAAAGTTCAAGGGAGTGGCCTACATCGAATATCCGAGCCCGGGGTGTCGTTTGTTAGGTTTTGTGACAGCCAACTATCACGATGTGCAGACGGGTAAGGATGTAACAGCCGTCTTCATGCCGACATCTCCGAATCCGCTTACCGGATTCGTGGTGATTGTGGATGATGAAAAGGTCACCAAGTGCAACATGACTCTTGAGGAAGCGAGTAAGTTGATCATTTCCGCAGGCTTGGTTTCACCGATGACGGTCGGGGAGCAGGTGGTCGGTGGGGATTGAGGATTGGATGGTGGGCGCGGGGCTGCGGCGCGGTTCACCGATCGTTCGGCGAAAAGCAGAACCTGCCCTCCTGATTGTCGGTAACCATCATCGCAAGTAACTTGCCCATCGATCTTAGCGAGAAAGCCAGATCATTCCCATGACATCTCGAGTTCAACGCCCTAGGTGCCCTGAAACAAAGCAAACTTTCAACTTGCAGCAGAGGGGGAGAGTGGATATTCGACCGCGCCCTTAATTCGGCAGTCGATGTAAGAAAGGCAGCCGACGCGACGTTTCCGAAAACCCAATCCGATGGCTGCGAAAAAAAAGACCCCAAAGAAGACCGCTTCCAAGAGCACTGCCAAGAAGGCAGTGAAAAAACTGGTGAAGAAGTCTGCTAAACCCGCTGCCGAGAAAGTCGCGAAAAAGGCGACCAAGAAAGCAATGGAGAAGACCGCTCCGGCGAAAAAGGCCCCTCAAAAGGCAGCTCCGGCCAAGAAAGCCGCTCCAGTGGCTAAGGAACCCAAGAAGGCATCCCCGCTAGCGAAGCCCGCCCCAAAACATGCTGCGCTGAAGACAAACGAATCTGTGAAGAAAACTACTCCATCAAAGAAAGAAGCGACCGCCAAATCAGCGGATCCAGCAAAGCCACCAACTCCAGTCAAATTAACCGCTTTCGCCGTCAAGCAGCGCCAGCGTCTCCTTGATCTGCGCGATGAACTGGTCGACGCCATGTCTGGCGTGGCTGGTGAAATCAAGGATGCGGCAATGGGCAGCGACGCCTCAGGCAGCGGAATGCATCAGGGTGATGCTGGCAGCGACGCCTATGACCGCGATTTCGCACTTAGCATGTTGGCGAAGGAGCAGGACGCTCTTTACGAGATCGAGCAGGCTCTCAAGCGACTTGATCGCGGTGTCTACGGAATTTGCGAGATTTCAGGGGCGAAAATCCCTCAACCCCGCCTCGAAGCTCTGCCATTTGCGCGTCTGACGGTTGACTGTCAGGCCAAGTGGGAGCGCGATTATGGCAACCAGCGCTTCCGGCCGGCGTCCGAAATCGGCTTCAGCAACGGATATTTTGCCGATGATGAGGATTCTCCGACAGTTTCGCTTGACGGGGACGACTAGTGTCTTAGTCTCCGCGCCCCCTCAATTTTCACCGTTTTTTCCATGCCACGCGACATTATCACACTCGAATGCACCGAGGCTCGTGCGGAAGGCAAATCGCCTTCACGCTACGTGACCACGCGCAACAAGAAGAGCCTCCGCACTCCAGGTCGTCTGGAGAAGGTGAAGTTTAATCCTGCCCTCAAACGCCGGACCATCCACCGCGAACTCCGCTAATATCATGTCTGAACCAAAGACCGTTCAACGCCGAATCAATTTCCGTAAGGCGAACCGCAAGATGCCGACTCGTCGGCACGATATCCCTGTCGATCAGGTCGAATACAAGAACCCTGAGCTTCTTTCGAAGTTCACGTCCGAGACCGGCAAGATTTTGCCACGTCGCGTGACGGGTGTTTCCGCCAAGCTGCATCGCCGGATTTCGCGTGAGATCAAGCGCTCGCGCGCTGTGAATCTGATGCGTTAATCGGGGGTTTTCACGAATTCCTGCAAGGAAGCCTGCCCGTTTTTCGTGGCGGGCTTTTTCTATTCCTACGATGAAGGAGCTTAAGGATACCCAGAATGAACGTGACGACCGCCAGCTACCCATCGACCGGGTGGGGGTGAAGGGTCTGCGTTTCCCGATTGAAGTGCGGGACAAGGACGGCTCGGTTCAGCGAACCGTGGCGATGGCGGCATTAGCAGTCGATCTGCCCGAGCATTACAAGGGGACGCACATGAGCCGCTTCGTCGAAGCGCTCAATTCGCATGGAGTGTGCCTTGATGTCCGGTCCATGGCGGCCCTTCCACGGGAGCTTCTGGCTCGGCTTGATGCCAGTAAGGCTCACGTCGAGTTTCAATTTCCGTTCTTCCGCTCAAAGGCGGCACCTGTGACCGGTAAGCTGGGTATGATGGATTACGAAGTCCGCTTCGAGGTCGAGGCAGAAAAGGATGGACCTTTGGATTTCATCGTCACGGTGATGGTCCCCGTAGCGACTCTCTGTCCTTGCTCAAAGGAGATCAGTGACCGCGGTGCGCACAATCAGCGCGGACTGGTGACCTACTCGGTGCGATTCCGCGAGCCGGTCTGGATTGAAGATCTCATCGATCTGGTTGAGCGCTCGGCAAGCTGTGAACTTTACAGTCTCCTCAAGCGTCCCGATGAGAAGGCGGTGACGGAGCGTGCTTACGACAATCCTGTTTTCGTCGAAGACCTGGTGCGCAACGTGGCTTCCCGTTCGGAGGCTCATGCTGAGATTGTCTGGTATCGGGTGGAGGCCGAGAACTTTGAGTCGATCCATAATCATAACGCCTACGCGGTGATCGAGAAGCAGCTTGGTTAATGAACAACGGCGCTTGCCGTCCTTGGTTCAACGGGTGCGCCGGTTCTGGATGATCAGGGCAATGGCGGTCAGTGAGCAGGCTAGCAAGTTGGTCAGCCCGAGGGCGAGGGCGTCGACGTTGAGGGTTGAGATGTAGCTGTCCTTCCAGGGCTTCTTTTCCGCGAGGAAGATGCTCGATTTTCGTCCAAGCTCTTCGTTGCGGTAGTCGGTCCGGAAAGTCTCGGCCTCACTGACGAGCAGATCGATGCGGTTGTTAACGAAGAATTCCGACAAAGGAACCGTGTCTGGCGATTCTGGCCAGATTTCCAGTGACTCGATTTCGAGGCGGGTGCCGCCACGCGCGAGCTGGGTGAGTTCAGTCGCGAGCTCATCCGCGTCCTTGGCGTCGGTCGCCCCGGCGGCGACCAATGTCCGCAAAGCGGTTTTCAGAAGTTCGAATCGTTTTTCAACATCGGGGTCGAGGGGCGAGGGCATTTCCTTGATGGCATCGACCCGTCGCTGGATTCGGATCCGTTCCAGATCGAAGGGGTTGCGCGTTGCCTGAGTGATGACCATGGCTTCATAAGCGAATCGCAGAGGCATGATCTTGGCCGGAACGGGGGTGCCGCCGCGTTCGCGCTCGATGCCGGCGTTTTCGAAAAGGCCGCGATTCATTTCGCGAAAGGGAACCAGAGCTCCCGCGAGAAGCATCTGGGGAACGAGTAGCAAGGGAACTGCGGTAAGTGCAGCCCGTTCACTGCGGACGAGAGCGGAGACCAGCAGGGCGAGCGAAGTGCCGGTGCAGGCCGTTAGGGTCATCCACAGCCATTGATCGATGAGCGTTCCCTTGATTTCGAGAAGATGGTGACCGACCGACGTGTAGATCAGGCACTGGATCGCGGCGACGAGGGTGAGGGAGGCGAATTTCGCGGCGACGTAGAGAGTTGGGCTGCGGCGGCAATTTCGCTCGCGGCGGAGCATGGGCCGATCGCGCAGAATCTCAGTCGCCGAGTTGGTGAGCCCGAGGAACATGGCGACCGTGGCCGAGAGGAAAAGATAGGCCGGGATATGAAGTGCGGTCGAAAAGCGGTAAGCCCCTTCAGGTGATGAGCGGAGCGTGATGGCGATGAGCGCGGCGAGCAGGGGGGCTTCGACGAGTGATGCGTAAATTGTTCCGCGATTTCGAAATTTCGAAAGCAGTGAACGCATCAGCTGGGTTTTGAATACACTGAGTGCCTGCTTGATGGTCTGGCGTGGCATCCGGTTCACCGGAGCGGCGCTGACGAGCTCAGGAGGCGAATCCATTTGCGATGGCACCGAGTTGCTTCCCAAGGAGCGGATCAGGACGCGGCTTTCAAAGCGTTCCTGCCAGAAATTCGGCGGGAAGCGGCGTGTTGCCGCAGGGCTCTGACCGCCGCCGAGCTGTGCCAGCGGAGTTTCCAGGATGTCGAAAACGAAGTCGGCCCCCAGTCGCGTTTCGGCAGCTACTCCGGGATGGGATATCGAGAGGCTTTCGCAGGCTTCCTGAAAATATTCGATCATGCCCGCAGGCGATCCGAAGTAGGCGAGTCTTCCTCCATTATCGATAAGCAGTACCTTGTCGAAGAGGCGGAGAACGTTGGCTCCGGGACGGTGGAGGGAGGCGATGACGATCTTGTCACGGGCGAGAGAACGCAGGGTTTCGGCAACGTGTTCGGAGTCCTTGGATGAAAGGCCGGAGATGGGTTCGTCGAAGAGGAACACCTCGGCGGCACTCCCGAGATCGAGGCCGAGATTCAGACGGCTGCGCTCTCCGCCGCTGAGGGTTTTTTCTCCGGGAGATCCCACTCTTCGACGAGCAATCGCTTGAAGCCCGAGCTCGGCAAGAATCGCATCAGCCCGACGATCAATTTCCGAAGCGGGCAAGGAGGCACGCCGGATCGCCGTGGCATGGCGTAGGTGCTGACGGACGGTGAGCTGCGGGTTGAGCGCCTCTTCCTGAGGCATGTTGGCGATGAAACGGATCAGTTCTTCGCGATTCTCGTAAAGGGAGCTGTCGTTAAGCCGAACCTGCCCACGGGTCGGCTTAAGCTGCCCGGCCAAAGTGGCGAGGAGGGTGCTCTTGCCACTTCCGCTGGGCCCGATGATGCACATCATCTCGCCTCGGCGGACTTCGAATGAAACGTTGTCCAGCGCGCGTGAGTCGGGACCGAAATCATGAATAAGGTCGTCGACTCGCAGCGTTTCGATGAGGTTGCGTTCCTCCTCGATGATGCCTTCGCTGAAGCGGCATCGCAGCGCTTGGGTACGTGAAAGGCGTACGACCGAGCCTTCGCGAAGTTCGGCGGAGTTTCGAACAGGCACGCCATCGGCGATGATAGGTCCCGCCGCCTCCCGGATGAAGAGGTCACCGACGCGATTTTCGGGGTCGATCCGGACACGCAGGACGACACGAGGAGCGAGGCCGGGGCTGAGAAGAAGGTCACCGCGTTCAAGAACGGAGGGGTCGTTTGAGACCCTGAAATCCCGTTGATCCGCAGCGAGACGGAAACGGCCGCCTGCTTCGGCGGCCCGTCTGCGCAGCACGTCGAGAGAGGCAGAGAAGCCATTCTCGCCGCTGAGCCGATCGTGGTGATCGCAAATGATGGTTAGCCCGGGGATCAGTGGGCCATGTCCGCTGACGACGGCAGCCGATTTTTTAAGAGCCTCGACTTCTGCCCGAAGGCCGAAGCGAATGCGGACCATACTGTTTCGGCTGCGGCTGCGTTCGCTGGTCCATCCCTCTTCGCTGGCAGCGAGGAAAATGGTCGAGGGATTCCCGGTTAGAGCGACGTTGAGAAAGAAGATGAGATCCTCACAAGTGAGCGTCCAATCGGGAACCACCAGCTGTTGGCGCGTGCGCATGCGCAGGAAGTTTCCTGATTCGAGTGAGCGACCCCGAACCCACAAGGGGGCTTGGCCGGTGTTTCTAACAAGAACGAGATCGGCGGCACGATAGACGCGGAACGAGTGCCCGGCGGCGCTTGCCGGGAGTTTGACGTCGGCTTTCTCACCCGTGCCGAACATCACTCTTTCGAATCCGCCGGGCGCATCGAGTGGTTCGTCGCCCATCTCGGTGAGAATCTGCCGCGCGTAGTCGGGGCGACCGAGACGGCGCATGAAGACTTCAAATGCCGAGCGACTGCGCTCGGTGCGACCCACGGCATCGACAAGGGTGTAGAGCTGCAGGCCAACAGCCATTTTCTGTGAGTCGTCGAGCGTCTCACGGAGGTCGGCGGCTGTGCTGGCGAGCGGCTTCGGGTCGCGCACGGCTCGCTGCACGCGGCGGGCAAGCCAACTATGGTCGGCTTCTGGGAAGGCGCTGCGCAGGAGGTCGAGGATCAACTCCGCCTCTCCGGGGTCGAGTCGGCCATCGAGCGTGGCGAATCCGGCGAAGGCTTCGACCATCATTCCGAGGACTCGGCCACCGGTGGCATCCTGGGCGCGGCGGCGTGTCCAAAGCCAGCGAAAGTCCCATCCGCCGGTTGGCTTTAGGGGGGGCTGGTCGGCGGGCTCGGCAGGCATCCGGCGAATCGTCCCTGATGGCGGGGAGCTGGGCAAGACTTCGGAGAAAAAATGGGGTTTCCTTTCGCGGAAGCGAAGCTAGTCTCTCGCGCCTTTGCACGAAAGACTCATGCGTGCTAGGGTCCCTGCACGGAGGGAAACACCCGCTTTTTACTCAATATCATGCCTGAATCGCCTCAACAACGTCCACCCGAAGGTCCAAGCGGCCAGCGCGGGCCGACCGAAGCTCCTGGATTCAACTGGCGCCTGGCGATCTTGCTGGGAGCCGCATTTGTGATCCTAGGTTTTGCTTTCTTCAACAATGGATCAACAAAGGTTAAATCGCTGAGCTACAGTGACTTTAGGAAAAAGTGGGACCAGGGTCTGATCGTCCAGAATGATGCGAAGAAGCCGCTCAAGGTGGTGACTGCGGAAGGCACGGCTGATGCCAAGATTTCCGGCTGGTACAAGCCAACGCCTAAATTCGAGGAAAGTGGTGGAGAAAGCCAAATCTTTGCTCTGAGCTTCGGTCGCCGTACGCCTCAAGAGCAGGAAGTCAATGAGCTGCTGAAGGAAATTCTTCCCAAGCGAATTCACTCGGAGACGCTCCCTGAGGATGTCCTGAATGCAGGAAAGATCGTGACGCTGAGGGAATTTCGGAGGTATATGGCCTACGGTTGGGTGAAGCCGAATGATCCGAATCAACCTCTGACGCTTTACACGACGCCCTACGATGCGGTCTTGGTCGGTGAGGTCGACGTGCCTGTGATGCTGGCCGATGCTCCGACTGAGGACGGCAAGGCTGGCGGTCCAATCGAGTTTACGGTGGATACCTCAATGTATCTCCTGGATGAGGAACTCAAAAATCTCCTCAAGATGGAGGACGCTGGCTATTTCCGCAATACCGACATGCTCGGCAAGGCGATCATCACCTTCTTGCCGGTGTTGCTCATCGTGCTGTTGCTCTTCTTCCTTTTCCGCCAGCAAATGAAAGCGGCTGGGAAGGGTGCGATGTCTTTTGGTAAAAGCAAGGCACGCATGCTGACGCGCGACCATAACAAAGTGACTTTCAAGGATGTCGCTGGTATTCAGGAGGCGAAGGAAGAACTCTGGGAGATCGTCGATTTCCTCCGTGATCCCCGCAAGTTTCAGAAGCTTGGGGGCTCGATTCCGAAGGGCGTGCTGATGGTCGGTGCTCCGGGCACTGGTAAAACCTTGCTTGCTCGTGCGATCGCCGGTGAGGCGGATGTGCCGTTCTTCTCGATCTCTGGTTCCGACTTCGTGGAAATGTTCGTCGGTGTCGGTGCCTCGCGTGTGCGCGATATGTTCGAGCAGGGTAAGAAGCACGCTCCTTGTTTGATTTTCATCGATGAGATCGACGCGGTTGGTCGTCATCGTGGTCACGGTATGGGTGGTGGTCACGACGAACGTGAGCAGACGCTCAACCAACTCCTCGTCGAGATGGATGGCTTCGACACTCAGGAAGGTATCATCATCATCGCGGCGACGAACCGTCCGGATGTGTTGGATCCGGCGCTGCTCCGCCCTGGTCGCTTCGACCGTCAAGTCACCGTTTCTCTGCCTGACGTGAAAGGCCGTGAAGAAATCCTCGGAGTTCACGTCAAGAAAATCAAACTCGCTCCGGGATCCGATCTCAGTGTGATTGCCCGAGGCACTCCCGGTTTTTCGGGCGCGGAGTTGGCGAATTTGATCAACGAGGCGGCGCTACTTGCCGCTCGCAAGGGACTCAGCGCGGTGACTCTGGCCGAGCTGGAAGAGGCTCGGGACAAGGTGCGTTGGGGCCGTGAGCGCCGCAGCATGGCGCTGAGCGAGAAAGAGAAGACAACCACCGCTTATCACGAAGCGGGTCATGCACTCTTGCTGACGATTCTCGAACACGTCGATCCGCTTCACAAGGTGACCATCATTCCACGTGGTCCGTACCTCGGTGCCGCCTTCCACTTGCCGACGGAAGACAAGTATCACTTCCACAAACGTCAGGGACAAGAGCAGCTCATCGTGACGATGGGTGGCCGTGTGGCTGAAGAGATCATCTTCGGCGACGTGACGAGTGGCGCTTCCGGAGACATCAACCAGGCGACGAAGCTTGCTCGCAAAATGGTCTGCGAATGGGGGATGAGTGAAGAACTCGGGATGGTCGAATACGGCGATCCGCAGGGTGAGGTCTTCCTTGCTCGTGATATTTCCCGTCAACGGAACTACTCCGAGGCAACCGCTCAAAAGATCGATGCTGAGATCAAGGATGTCATCGACCATGCCTATTCCGAAGCCAAGCGTCTGCTTCTCGAGCGGCGTGAGCATCTTGAGTTGATCGCGCAGGGCTTGCTTGAGTTTGAAACCCTCGATGCCAGCCACATCAACGACCTCCTTGAGTTTGGTAAAATGCGGAATCCACCGAGTTCCCCGACTCCTCCGACCCTTCCTGATGACATGCCAAAGGTTTCGGCACCGAAGCCAAAGAGTGAAGAGCAGGAGCATGACGACGGTCCGATGCCCGGTGAAGTCGTCGGTGCTCCCGCTTGATCAATGAGGTCTTGGTCCTCTTATCCCCGAGCTAAAGATTCATCAAAAATCATCGGGATTTCCCTATTGCAAATCTGAGAAGAGGGTCCTAGTTTCCGCCCGCCGTCGGCACAAGAGTCCCTTGGTGTAATGGTAACACAGCGGATTTTGATTCCGTTATTCCAGGTTCGAGCCCTGGGGGGACTGCCAGCGACGATCACCTTTAGCCCCTTGGTGTAATGGTAACACAGCGGATTCTGATTCCGTTATTCTAGGTTCGAGCCCTGGGGGGGCTGCCAGTTTTGAAGGCGGAAAAAGGAACCTCGTCGCTGGAAGGCAAAACTCTCGGTGCCGCTGTTCAATATCCCATGTGCTGGGAGAGCTTTTCGCGCAGGGTGCCACGTGCCCGGAAGAGCAGGCTTTTCACTGAGGAAACGGAGGAATTGAGTACCTTGGCAATCTCCTCGTAGGGCATCGATTCGTATGAGTAGAGAATCACAGCGGTGCGTTGGGCTTCCGGCAGGCTCTGAATGGCCTGATCGATTTCTTCATGCATCTCGGATTTGAGGGCTTCGGCGTCGGGCTCCGAGCGGGCATCGGCCACGGTTTCGAACCCGCTTTCCTCGCTGCGCTCATCGGAGGAAACTTCTTTCCGGCGCGAGCGGCGGCGACTCTCGTTGTAGACGAGGTTGCGGGTGATGGTAAAAAGGTAGGTGGTGAACTTGGCGTCGGGACGCCAGCGCTTGGCATGCTTCCAAACTCGCAGGAAAACCCGCTGTGCGATGTCTTCGGCCTCGCTTCGGTCGCCGAGCATTTTGGCGACGGTGCCGATGACGGCATTTTGATGGCGCTCGACGAGTTCGCGGAACGCGCGCTCGTCTTCCACGGCGACACGTTTCATCAACGCCACGTCGATGGCGTTGGGGTCGTCGTAATTGGGGGTGGACTCCGGCATTTCCAAGTTCCCGATGCTGAAAGCGATCGCGCTCATGGTTCACGCGGATGAACCCGGAAGCCAGAGTGAAGTTGCGCAATAAGAAGTTTGGAGAGGCGATGCCTCGGTCGCGCTGGCCTTGGGTGGTAAGAGTCGGCTAGATTGGGAAGTGACTTGTCAGCACGAGGAACGGGGCTTTGTAAGCCCCAAGGGTGGAGGCTTTGGCTGATGAAGTTGGTTCTTCGGGGCGGCTTGGATTAGGCGGGATGGCTCGCTGGGCTTGTCCGGTAGCTGCCAGCCCCCCTTGAGAGCTATCGGCCTGATTGCTCGCGGTGCTTTTTGAAGATGGCGAGAGTGCGCTCGCGCTCGGTTTTGTGGTCGACGCAGGGGAGCGGGTAGTCGGCGGCGATGGGTTTGGTGTCGGCGGGGGGGGCGAGGAGGAGCTTTGGGGCGACGTCTTTGAGCTCGGGGACCCAGCGTTTGATATACTCGCCTTTGGGATCGAAGCGTTTGGTCTGGGACCACGGGTTCTGGATGCGGAAGTAAGGAGCGGCGTCGGCACCGGTGCCGGCCGACCATTGCCAGCCGCCGTTGTTGGCAGCGATCTCACCATCGGTCAGCTGCTGCATGAAGAACTGCTCGCCGAGTCTCCAGTCGATATGGAGGTCTTTGGTGAGAAACATGGCAACGATCATGCGGACCCGGTTGTGCATGAAGCCGGTGGAGCGGAGTTCGCGGATGCCGGCATCGATGATTGGGAAGCCGGTGCGGCCTTCTTTCCATGCCTCGAAGTTCTCGCCGGGTTGGTCCCACGGGAGTCCTCGCCAGTCGGCGTTGAATTCCTGCTCCAATACATGCGGGTAGTGATGGAGGATCGCCATGTAGAATTCCCGCCAGGCGAGTTCTTTGATGAAAATCTGGACGCCTTCTGGTTTTGGGGACTTTTCGAGGAGGGCGGCGACTTTCGTGTAGACTGTTCTGGGCGAGAGTAGACCAAAGCGGAGGTCTTGGGAGATTCGGGAGGTTCCTGAGGCTGACGGAATGTCACGGAGGTTCTTGTAGTTGGTGAGACGTTCCTTCAAGGCGCGCTTGAGCCGATCGTGGGCGGCGCGTTCGCCGGCTTCGAGGACTTCGTCGCCGGGTTTGCCGAGTTTCCAGTGGGCGAGGGTGGGGAGGTCTCCTGAAAAGATGCCGCCCGGCGTGTTGAGTGACTTGGGTTTCGGAAAAGGGGCGGGCTTTTGGAGGCCAAGCCAGTTTTTACTGTAGGGGGTGTAGACCCGATAGGGGTCGCCGCTCTGGGTCAATACCTCGTGGGGGGCGTGGAGGGTGACGTCGTGAAAGCCTTGGCAGACGAGGCCGCGCGACTCGCAGGCCGCGATCAGCCTTTTCTCAGTGGCCTTTCCGAAAGGATCCGGATCTTCGTTGTAGAAAATGGCTTGGGCGCCTGATTCTTCGGCGAGCTTCAGCAAACTGGAAACGGCATCACCCGAGCGGACGATCAGGCGTCCGTCGATCGTTTGGAGGTTCTTTTCGAGTGAGGCAAGCGCATTGCAGAGGAAGGATTGCCGATTCGCGCCTGTCCACAGGTGCTCGCCCTTCCAATCGCTGAGGACGTAGGCAGGAATCACCCTTGCGGCGGCCTCTACGGCGTGGTGAAGCGCTGTGTTATCGAGGATTCGAAGGTCCCGGCGGAACCAATGGATGGCGATGGGGAAATGCCCGGACATGCCGTCAGTGGACGCAGGAAATCCCAGCGCACAAGCGTAAGTTTGCCTTGCCGGTCTGGAGTCGCGGATGGCTGTAAGCTTCGGAGGTCGGGAATCAGGCCTTTGCGAGGATCTTGTCGACCTTCTTGACCGTGGCGTCGCTGAGCTTTCCTTCGACAAGGCGCGACTTGGAGACGGTGGCCTTAATGTCTTCCAGAGCTGTTTCAGCAGCTTTCAGGGACTTCCTTCCGCCACCGTAGCTCTTGTCAGAGAAATACTTGGTGAAAGTCGCTCCACCGCGGCTAATGCATAGGCGCCATCCTTGGAAGGCGGTGCTCTCATAGGTGAATCGGGTCAGGTTCCGCTTTGATTTCATTACAGGATCTTTTCTTTTCGTATGGGCATTCATCGGGGACTCTAACACGGAATTTGACAGGTGGCTACCTGAAATTTGTTTGGGAAAAGTTAGGTTTCTACTCGAATACCTGAAAAGAAGGCAAAAACGGTTAAAAATTTTCTTTGCCAATACCCGGGGCCTCCCCTTACAAACCCGCCCGCGCTCGCCTCGCCGAACCGCCGTAGGTCCTCCTGGCAGCCCTCTTCATGAGGAACCTGCCGTAAGCGCTGGAGGGAAACCCGGCAAATCGAATTACCCTATGTCAGCCGTAAAACTATCTCGTTTCGAGATCCCGAATCGCCTCGTCCGCAACGAGGACACCGCCACCGATGTTTACGCCCAATTCACCGCCGAGCCTTTCGAGCGTGGATACGGCCATACCCTCGGTAACTCGCTCCGCCGCGTTCTTCTTGGCTCCCTCGAAGGTGCTGCGATCACCTCCGTTCGCATCGCCGGCGTGCAGCACGAATTCTCCAGCCTTCCGGGCGTGGTGGAAGATGTCACCGACATCATCCTCAACCTCAAGAAGGTGAAGTTCAAACACCACGACAAGGATGCACGCATTCTGACCATCAAGGTCGAGCGCGATGGCGTGGTGACCGCTGGAGACATCCAGGGGGACAACATCTACGAAGTGGTCAACAAGGACCAGGTCATCTGCCACCTCGACAAGAAGGTGAAGTTCGACTGCGAATTCGAAATCCGCGTCGGACGTGGCTTCTCGACCGGTGATGAGAACAAGCGGAAGGACCAGCCGATCGGCGTGATCGCGATTGACTCGATTTTCTCGCCGGTGACCCGCGTCAAGTATGCGGTGGACACCACCCGTGTGGGTCAGATGACCGATTTCGACAAGCTCGTGCTCGATATCTGGACCGACGGTCGAGTGACTCCTCAGGAAGCCCTCCTTCAAGCTTCGGCCATTCTTCGCCACCACCTCGACGTGTTCGTCAATTACGACGAGAACGCGGTGGACTTCGAAGAAGCACCAGCCGAGACCAGCGAAGAAAACGCGGCCCTTAAGAAGCTCCTCAATATGTCGGTCAACGAAATCGAACTCTCGGTTCGTGCCGCCAACTGCCTCAATAACGCGAATATCACCTCGGTCGGCCAGCTGGCCATGAAGAGCGAGGCAGAGATGCTCAAGTACCGCAACTTCGGCAAGAAGTCGCTCAACGAAATCAAGGACAAGCTTTCCGAGCTCGGCCTCGGCCTTGGAATGTCCCTCGAACCCTCGTTGCTCTCCGGCCCGATCGCTGCAGCCCGTGCCCCGCGCCTTGGTGTGGAGGACGAAGCTCCCGTCGGACTTGCCGATTTGATCGCCCAGAACCTCGACGACTAACTTCAATAAAGGGAACACCCGATGAGAAATCGCAACAAGACCTCACAACTCAAGCGCACCGCGTCCCATCGCCGGGCCTTGCTCGCCAATATGGCCTGCAGCCTGATCGAACACGGCGCGATCCGCACCACCCTCGGCAAGGCCAAGGCGCTTCGCCCAGTCGCCGAGAAAATGGTAACACTTGGCAAGAAGGGCGACCTTCACGCTCGCCGTCAGGCAGTGGCTTTCCTTCGTCATAAGGACGTCGTGAAGCAGCTGTTTGAAGTGGTGGCACCTGCCGCAGCGACCCGCGAGGGTGGCTACTGCCGCATCACCAAGCTTGGACCACGTCTGACCGACGCCGCGCCGATGGCAATCATCGAGTTCGTCGATCGCGTGATCGAGAACGACGAAGAAGTGGTGGAAGACACCACGGATGATGCTGTCGAAGTGGAGGCCGAAAAGGTCGAAGCCAAGGCCGAGTAAATCTTCGGCACAACGGATTTGAAAAACGCTCGCAGGGTCACCTGCGGGCGTTTTTTGCGATTCGAAAAGGCCGGGGGAGAACCACCCAACACACCGGATAAACGGATGGAGGAAGGGAGTGGCGCACCAATGAGCGCCAAGGGTGGCAAGGCGATCTTCAGGCGCGTGGGATGAAAGCGCACGAAAAAGCCCGGCACGCGGTGCCGGGCTTTTGTGGGCTTCCTCGGCGAGGGAGTCGAGTCGGAGCCTTACAGCTTGTAGAACTCCTCCCACCCCTTGCGCGGTGCTGGATCAAGGAGGGCCTGAGCTTGGGCGTTGTTCGTGATCTGGTTGGTTGCACGATCGAACTCAAGGGTACCACCCAAGCGCTGGGCGAGGATACCAAGGGCAAAGACCTGGGTCAGCGGACCGCCGACACTGAAGGGTGAGCGAGCTTCTTCCTCGCCCTTACAGGCGAGCAGGAAGTTCTCGTAGTGGTTCGAGTTCTTGCCCTGGATGCGGGGAAGGTCCTTGCGGATCTCCATGAACTTTTCGCGTGGAACAACCTGAAGCACGTCGGAGTGACTGCCGCCTTGGAAGGTGAGCTCTTCGCCGTAGATGATTTTTCCGGGCTTCCTGGTGTTGATCTCGCCGAGTTCGGGCTCGGGCGTTGGTCGGTTTTTCACGCCATCCAGCCAAGTAACATCGCAGGCCGGCATGTCGCCACGGGCGGGGAACTTGAATTTGATGGTCGATTCCTGCGGAAAGACGAGCGGGTTGGCTCCCTCGCGTTTGACAGCCTCAATGGAGCTTGGTAGACCGAGTTTGAGGAAACGGTGGGAGGTGTCGAGAATGTGTGGGCCCCAGTCGCCAAAGGCACCGCTGCCGTAGTCGAACCAACTGCGCCATTCCTGAGGGTGGAGCTTGTTGCTGAAGGGATGCTCGTTTGCCGGGCCGGTCCATGTGTCCCAATCGATGCCTGGGGGAAGCGGCTGGCTTGGGTATTCCTTCACGGAAGTTCCCCAGCCGTGCCAGCGGCGCGGGTTGTTCATGTAGGCGGTGATGCGGGTGACGTTCTTGATGATGCCCGCTTCGGTCCACGCCTTGTATTGAAAATAGTTGCCGCCGGAGTGGCCTTGGTTGCCCATCTGGGTGACGACACCGCTTTTCTCTGCCAATTTGATCAGACGGTCGCATTGCCCGAAGGTGTGGGCGAGCGGTTTCTCGACGTAGACGTGCTTGCCGAGTGACATGGCCAGCATCGCCATGCAGAAGTGGGCGTGGTCGGGGGTGCCGATGACGACGGCGTCGATGTCGTCGGCCATGGCATCGAACATTTTCCTGAAGTCGGTGAACTTCTTTGCCTTCGGGTGGGCCTTCTGGGACCCTTGAGTGTGCTTGCCTTCAAGGTCGACGTCACAGAGGGCGACGACGGTGCAGTGGCCGGAGTCGGCCATGATCTTGAGGTCGCCGCCGCCTTGATTGCCGATGCCGATGGCGGCGAGCCGGACTTGTTGGCTTGGGGCCTGCTTTCCGCCACTGGCTTGGCCGAGGGCGATGTGGGCGGGGAGAAATGAGATGGAGCCGAAGATCACGGATTTTTTCAGGAAGTCGCGTCGGCTGGTGAGGATAGGTTGCTTGGACATGCTTGGGTTTCTATGAAATAGACTTGGGTGAGGCGAGCGAAAGAAGTTGGTCTTGTGTCGACTAATCTCTTGACGAGTTGGAATTTACGATTGGGAACCAGAGCGGTGGGAGCGGATTCAGCCCCCGAAGGAGCAGAAACTTCGCAAGGCGAACCGCGCAGCGACGACGTCGTTGACGGTGACGAGGGCTTCGGTGACGGCGATGCGCTCGTTGATGGCCTTGTTAGAGACTTCAGCCATGGTGGCCTTGTTAGAGAGATCGATGTGGGAAAGCGACATGGGGTCAGGCGGTGAAAGGGTAGAAGTCGAGCGGACTTTCGGGATCGAAATTGGGGATGGGTGGGATTTCCAGCACCCCGACGGCACCGGCGATGGACGAAAAGTCGCCGGAGTTTCCCGGTGGCAGAGGGTTGCGTCGATTTCCGAGCGGGAGGAGCCAGGTCAGCTTGCTGAGAGGTTGGATGTCCTCGGGTGGCACGGTGCGGCGCTTTGGGTTCGGGAGTTCTTGGAGTTGGTTGAGCGCGGGGCGGACGAAGCGGGTGAAGGTGGCGAGCACGGAGACAGGATTTCCGGGGAGGGCGAAGACGTCGGGAGGGCCGGGCCAGAAGGCAAATGGTTTGCCGGGGCGAAGAGAGACGCCGTGGAAGGCGGGGGCTCCAAGTCGGTCCTCTAACAAGGTGCGGATGAAGTCCTTTTTGCCCTTCGAGATGCCGCCGATGGTGATCAGAAGATCGACGGCATCGAGCGCTTGGTCGAGGCAGCGGCCGAGATCAGTTTGTTCGTCCAAGGCGTGCTGTTGGAACGCGATGGGGATCCCGTGGAATTCGAGAAGGGCGGCGAGGGTTGGTCCGTTCGATCGACGGATCTGCCAGGGCTCGGGAATGGCGGCGGGGTGAATCGCTTCATCGCCGGTGGTGAGGATGCCGACTTTCGGACGGCGTGGAACGGTAAGGGTGGTTTGTCCGACGGATGCGGCGATCGCGATTTCCGGTGCTCCGATGGTGGCTCCGGCGGGGACGAGGGTGGCACCCGATTTCGCGTCGGACCCGGCGCAGTGGACGTGCTGACCGGGATTGAATGGGGCGAGGATCCGGGTGAGGTCGGGCGAAAGTTGTTCGTAGGGGACGATGGTGTCGCAGTCGTCGGGAACGATGGCACCGGTCATGATTTCCCAGGCGTATCCGGGTGTTAGAGGTCCGGGACTTGGGACGCCGGCGGGGTGGAGTCCGGCAATTTTGATGGAGCTGTTTGGGGAAATGGCAGATGCCTTGAAGGCGATGCCGTCCATCATCGAGCGGTTGTATGGCGGGAGCGCGCGATCGGCGAAGATCGGGGAAAGCAGGCGGCGTCCGATGGCGTGGGCGAGTGGTACGTTTTCGGAAGGTAGAGAGGTCAGTGATGAGCTGATGAGATCGTCTGCTTGGGCGGGTGTGATTAGTGCGTTCATCAGGAGTTGGGAAGAGATCATCGCGGAGGAATTCGCCGGCTCCAAGGTAAAGTTCGCCGTCTTCGAGAATTCGGCAGCGGAGGTCGCCGCGACCTTTCGAGATCTTCGGTGCCATTTTTTCCGCAGGCTTTGTCCATCCAGTAGCAGCGGCGGCATTCTTCGCATCCTTCGAGAAGGAGGCCATTGAGCCGGGAGGTTTTCCCGATGAGGGAACGGAGGTCGATGCCTTCGATCACGACATTGCGGCGGAAGGCTCCGGCGGAGAGTTCAGGGTTTCCCGAGAATCGGCGGATGTCATCGATGAGCTGTTGGTCAATCAAGGTGACCTGGCCTTTGTCGTTGTCCTTCCAGTCGAAGAAGCGGTCGCCGGGAATGCCGCGACCCGCAACGAGCTGGATGGACTCGTGCGAGATGATCTCGTTTGTCCCGGCTGGCGTTTCGTGGTGTCCGAAATAGTTATGCCCGGGGGAGGTCAAGAGCTGATGGATGGTGGCGGTCATGGCAGGCGAGGAAAATGCCGCCGCCCGTGCCGGTCAGGCCGGCGAGGTAGCCGAGCAGGGCTCCGGATAGGAGCGCGATGAGTAACTTGGGCGGCTTCGGCTCCTCAGTGGATGCCTTGCTTGGAAGCAGGAAACGGATCGATGAGAAAAGGAGCACCGAGCCGAGAACCAGGCTGAGGATTGCAGGAGGAAGGCTGACTTTTCCTCCAAGGAAGGCAAAAGGAAGGGCGGCGACGAAAAAGGCCAGGTCAACGACCCGCGGAGATGACCGCCACGGATGAAATGCCACATGCCGAAACAGGCGACACCGAGATTCATCATCAGAGCGGCGGGCCGGATCTCGGGGATGGCGACGCCGGCAAGTGTCATCGCCGCGATGTAACCCGATGCTCCGGCATGGCCGACGCTCGAGTAGAGGAAGGCGAGAATGAGGATGGAGGCGTGGAGAAGAAGCTCGCTAACGGTGGGGTGATGGGAACCTCTATCGTCCATCGTCCATTGTGACGAGGATAGGATTCGTGGGTTGGCTCAGAACCGCCAGGTGAGGCCTGAGTAGAGTGATAATTCTGGTGAGCCCTGGCCGATTCCGGTGCCGAGGCCGAGACGGAGGTTGAGGTCGTGGCGAGGATTGAACCAGGCACCGCCCACGACTTCGTGCTCGCCGTTCGAGTTGAGGTCGCCGATGGCTTCGAGGCCGAGGGCCCATTTTTCCGAGAAATCGTGTCGCAGGCCGAGCGAGTATCCGAAGGCGGTGTCGCTCCAACCTCCACTGACGACGATCATGTTGGCGACGGCGCGGGTCGACTCGGACACCTGCCATTCGATAATCAATCGAGTGGCGAGGAAGTCTTCGCCATGTCGATGAATGCCGCCGTGACCACCGTGGCTGTGGGCGGAGTGATTGTGTCCCGTGCTTCCGGTGGGTGGGGCATCGGGATTGAAGGCTGGTGCGTCGGGGTTGAAGGAAGCCGACGATTCGGCGGAGTTTGCAGTTGAGGAGGTAGATGCTCTTCCGTGGGTGTGGCCTCCGGCTGCGGCGGATGAAACCAAGGATGAGGAATCCGAGATGTGATAGGAGGCCGCGAAGCCAAATCGAAGTGGAGCGTTGGGGATTGCCATCGACCACTGAAAGAGCGGTGTGGCTCCCGAGTAGTCGAAGGCGCTGGCGTCGCTGTTAGACCACTCTGCAGTTAGGCCAACGGCGGTGCCGAGACCTGTTCCAATGAGGAAGCCGGGCTCGAGTGACGTTTCTTCAGCACCTGTCGCATCCCGAAGGTAGCTGGAGGAGGCGAAGGTCGTGATGGCTCCAAAGGCGGGAACTCGGGCGTCGAGGTTGACGAAAAAGTCCTGACCATGGTGGGCGTGAGCTACCTGTGATAGGAGGACGAGAATGGTGGGAAGTCGATACATTGCAGCGTGAGATGGGGTGATCACCAGGTGCGGCGAAGGCGGAAGAACTGCTGGGGAGGGCGCTCCGAAGGGAGTTCGAAGCGAGGAGGGGAAGTGGTGCCTTCACCTTCGGCAGGGAGCCATGGAGCTCCAAGGTCGGTTGTTGCTTCCGGGAACCAGTCGCTTCTTGAGCCCCATTCAAGATGGAGTTCGCCTCCTTCATTCATGATAAGTGCTTGCGGCTGGGCTTCGTCGCGGTCGGCTTGGCCGTTGCTGTTTCGATCGCCTCCGCGATTTGTGGTTTCGCCGAGCGAGACGCCGGAAACTGTTAGGGCATCATCATTGATGATGAGGGCGAGGAATTCGCTGCGGGTCATGGGAGCTTCGGCGCTGCTATCGCTGATGTATCGATTGCTTGCGGGATCGAATCGGAGTTGTTTCGAGACCCCATGGTGGCGGCCCCAGCCAACGACTCCGATTGAGCCACTCGTGGCCTGGTTTTCAAGAAGCGTGAGGAGGTCGGTGATCTCGGTGCTACTGCGATTGGATAGAGTGATGGTTTGCTCGCGACCGACGGCGGGTGGGGTAGCGGTGTCGAATGACATCAGGTAAGCCTTGAGGTCCGCCAGGTTCTGACGTTTCAGGGCGGTGAGTGGTAAGCGGTCGAGGCGGTCGAGGGCGTAGGGGTGGACGATTGGAAGTTCGTGGCCCGAACCATCGGATCCGAGACCAAAGCCTGACAGGGAAGTGCCATTTGGATCGAAGATGTCGGCTCGCTGATAGAGTTGGCGGAAGCCGGGGTTCTTCATCGGTTGTGAGCTTCCGACAGAGAAATTGTCGTTGAGATTCTGATCGGTGCCGGCGTTGAAGTCATGGCAGACGATGCAGTGGCTGAGGTTGTGATCATTGAAGATGGCGAGTCCGTTGACGGGGTTTCCGCCGTTGAGGCTCGTCTTCAGCGTGCGATCGAGGTTTCGGTTCGGGTTGGGATGGAGTCTGATCGAGAGGAGATACTCGGTGAGTAGATCCATTTGGACGGATGGGATTACGTTGCCACCCATGAGGTTTGGAAAGGTGGAGTTGAAGGATTGGATCGATGGCTTGTCGCCCCGCCAATGGAACTTGGTCGTGATCGCCTGAGGCGGTCTGGCATCTCCGGTAGTCGGGTCGTTTGGCCGTGCGTCATTGAGCGCGAGTCCGCGAAGGGTTTGGGTTGTTAGAGGGCCCTTCATGGGGTGGACCTGCCGGTTGAAGACGCTGAAGTCGTGGATCGAAAGATCGGCGCTTGGGATGGAAGTCATCTGTCCGCCCGGGTCACCGAGGTCCCACGCGAGGCCGTCGCGATCGGCATCGAGGTGGCATGTGGCACAAGAGACCGTGCCGTTTCCTGAAAGCCTGGCATCGTAGAGCACGCCGCGGCCTTGGCGGATGTTCGCGGGCATGGGATCGGTGGAGCCCAGCATTTGCTCTGAAAGGATTTCCCCGGTGGTGGTTTCGAGGGTGGTGAGCGTGTCGGAAAGTTTGTTCAACACGTAGAGGCGGCTGTTGTCGGACGAAAGCGTGGAGTCGCGTGGCCCTCGCATTTCCAAGGTGGTGGCGCCGCTGGGGCGGAGGTCGATATTTTGCAGGATGGCCCCGGAGCTGGTGTTGATTTCGGCGACGCGGTCGGAATTGAAGGCGGTCACCCAGGCGCGGCTGCCATCGGCGTTCAGCGCGACAGAGGTCGGTTGGGCGAGGGCTCGGTCGATGCTCGCGGGGACGGGTGTGGTGGCTCGTTCGATGCCGGGATTGAGGTCGTGATGGAGAATTGATCCGTTGCTGGGGTTCAGGCGGCTCAGGCGGTGGAGGCTGAAGTGGCCATTGAGCTCGGGTTCGAAGCGGGTGAGGTTGAGGGACTCGCTGTTGACGCAGAAGACTGAGCCATCGGGATGGGTGGCGAGGCCGAAAAGGTGGGTGCCCACTCCTCCAAACCAGGTGGAAAGCTGGAGCGTCGTGGTATCGATCGCTGCGATGTCGTGATCGAGAACGGTATGGGTGATGCGTGGGTCATCGGCTGCTACGATGAGTGCCGTAGATGGTGCTGCGGGAAGTGAGGAGTTCGTTGGCGCGGGTGGAAGCGGGGCGCTGGCGCGAGGAAGAATGGTCGTCTGGTTTCCGGAATCGAGCGATGCTAGATAGACGGTGCTGCCATCGGGGCTGGCGCACAGCGCACGCGGTTGAAGGGCGTCGATTTGAATCTCCGCGATCTGTGCGCGAGTGGTGGCGTCAAAGACAATGACCTTTCGGGCTTGGGCGCATGAAACGAAGGCTTTGCCGTTGGCGAAAATGAGGTCTGCGGGTTCATCTGCGACACGTAGTGTGGCGACCACGAGTTTTTGTGAAAGGGAAACGATGGAGATCGAGTCAGAGACTTCATTCACGACCCATGCTTCATCGTTGGTTCGCGCTCGGACGCTGACGGGCGAGGTGGATACCGGAATTTCCGCGATGAGTAGTGGCCGCGAGCGAAGCGGCGTGCCAGTGTCGAATACGCTGAGCCGATGTGAAACGCTTTGAAGGGCGAGCAGCTTGCTGCCGTCCGGCGTCAGGTCGACTGGGTGCACTTGTCGTGCTTCGAAATGTTCGAAAGCGAAGGCGCGGGAAATGAGCGCCAGCAGAATGAGGAGACGAGGGATCATGATGAAAGGGTGGCCGGGAAGCACGTAGCTTCCCGGCCGGGGGATGCCATGGTTAACGGCGGCGTCGGCTAACAAGCACGAGGCAACCGGCTGTCATGAGGAGGGCGGAAGACGGCTCGGGGACGGCGGCGAAGGTGAAGTTGAAATCACGGTCGACGTAGGCAGTGGTCGAGTCATGCGCATTTCCGAGGATGACGGTGTAGCGGCCCGCGGGGAGGATGAATGCATCTGAAACAGCATCGCCGCTAAAGTTCACGGCAGTTCCCGCAAACGATAAGGGAGTCGAGTTTTTGTCCCACGCCCCGTTCAGAGCAGCGAGGTCGTTTCCGTTGTTGGAAAAGGTGTGGAGGTTGTCGGTGTTATGGTGCACGGATTCACCGGAATAGATGGTGAAGCCGGGGCGGCCTTCAGTGCCAAGAGGGCCGACGGCTGGTGCCAGCCAACTCATTGAGACCGAAAAGGCGCCTGGATCGGTGAGTTCGATGAGGAACCAAGCTGCGGCGTGGCCCCAGCCTCGGTTTTGGTTCTTGGTTGGATCGAGGTCGACGTAACTCCAGCCGCCAAGTGTTGCGAGGGAATCCCACGAGTCGCCGGGTCCCAAGGTGACGAAGGCATCGTAGCGGAATTGCTGACTCGTGGCGGTCGGGCTGTCGTTGACGGCAGAGGGATTATTATACGCGTAGTCGACGACCACAGCGGCTGATGCCGAGCTGACAAGGGCTGCGCTGATAATGATAAACTTCATAGTGTTGATATATTTTGAATGTGTTAAAAGATGAGATGGCGGCTCGAGGGCACGTTCCCGAATCGGTGGGAATGGGTGCATGCAGGTAGTCAACGGTGCGGCCGCATGGGCACCGATCTGCAGGGTTGCCGGGAATGGTCCCGGGAATGAGGCGCTCCAGGGTGATGAAAGAGGTGACATCTGAAGTCAGCAGGCAGCCGACGTTGATGACTTCGTTTCATTCAAAGCCACATGACAATCCTTCGAACGAAAGTCCGTGAAGGTGCGTAAGGGCGTTGAGGCAAAGGGGCCTCATGGGGAGCGTTAGCTCAGAAACCTCGGAGGAGGAATGGGCGGCGAATCCGCTCGGCTTCTGCTGCTTTCGGCAGGCTCGAGAAAGCGGGCGATCACGGCAGGGCGACTTGTCGGATCCCTGAGAGTGATGCATTGGGGAAGAGCCAGCTCTTTGAGCGATAGCTTTTCGCTTGCGGCTTGAAGCGGCTGCTTCTCGGTCTGGTGCTCCTTGACCTCCTTGATTGCCAAGCAGAGGGAGCAGGGGTGTTCGCCATCGAAGGTCTTGCTGATGCCTTCGCTCACGCCTTCTGAAGAGGAGTATTGGACGAGCATGCCGGCCCAAGCAACGATCTGAAGTACGCCGAAGGATCCACCAAGAAGGTGGATGCATCCCATGACGACGATCAGCTTTCGGAGCACGGAGACTGGGTAGAGCGGGGGATCGAGTGTGTCAAGTGATAGAAGCAAGCGAGCAGGGTTTCGGATGATGTGCTCAATGGTGTGAGCTGCGATCGCAGTCCTGAAGAAAACTTGCGAGTTACTCCGGAGTCACGGTGACGCCGATGACGAGCGTTTGAGCTCCGCCTCCGTACACCGTGCCGCGGATCGGGCAGATGTCGTTGTAGTCGCGGCCATGGGCGACGCGGATGTGGTTGATGCTTGGAATGACGTTGTTGGTGGCGTCAAAATCCGTCCAGCCCAACTGCGGGACGTAAACGCCCATCCAGGCGTGAGAGGCATCTGCGCCGATGAGGCGGGGCCGGCCCGGAGGCGGATCGGTTCGGATATACCCTGAGACATATCGGGCGGGGAGGCCAAGCGAGCGGAGGCAGGAGATCTGAAGGTGGGCGAAGTCCTGGCAGACGCCGGCTCGTTTTGCGAAAACCTCGCTGACGGGTGTGCTTACGGTGGTGGCGGAGTTATCGAATGAGAAATCTTTGTGGATCCGCTGGGTGAGATCGTTGGTCGCTTGGAGAATCGGGGTGCCGGGTCGGAACGACATCAGGGCGTAATCGGCAAGCTCCGGTAGAACCGGGCAGAGAGGCGAAGCAAAACTGAATTCGATGGCGGCAAGGTCTTGAGCAAGCGTTGAGCGGCGGACCTGATCGCGAACAATCTCCCAGGCTGGTGAGAGGTCGAGGGTGGCCCCGGGTGAGGCGGTCACGAGGACTTCCGAAAAGCTATCAATGATCAATTCCTTATGCGGTGATGCCAGCGAGAAAAAGCTGGTGAAGTTGTCGTAGTAGTCACGATGTGAGGTGAGGATGTCCGGTAGTGGAGTGACGACGATCCTTGAGGAGATATGGTTTTGAGTCGGAGACTCGAGAGGAGTCAGCCGAGCAAGGTGATGCGAGTAGGATACCTTGTGCTCGTAGCGGTACTTCGTACGGTGATGGATGGTATAGCGCACGATTAGGATGAAGTGAAAGAGGCGTGGGTGAAGAACTCCCAGCCGAGTTGTTCGGATACGGTGGGGAGATCTTGACGAAGCTGGGAGACGAAGCTTCGAAGACTATCGAGAACAGCGGCTTCCGACGCTTCGTCTTCGGCTTGCAACATCTCAGTCTGCACGTGGTGGAGCGCCTTGAGGATGGTGCGGTGGGCGGGGCGGAGGGCGCGCTCTTCATCCGTCTTCGGTAGCTCCGAGAGGTTGACGTCGAGATCGGCGAGTTGATAGCAAAGTCCGCGTGGATTGGCTGGGTCCAAAAGGATGAGATCCAGAGCGGGCAACGGTTGCGGCGCACCTTTGTAGCGGAAGCGGTAGGTCATGGTGCAGTCGATGATCGAAAGCAGGGCATTAAGGACGGCTGTGGGTGGCTGCGGGTGAAGTGTCAGGGCGCGCTCGACCAAGGTCAGTAGCCAGGAGCAGCGTTCGATCCGGCGGCCGATGTTGAGGAATCGCCAGCTTTCCGTGCGGGTGAGGTTTTCGCGAATGGTGCCATTGAAGGCGGAGTGCAGCAGGATCGATTGCTGAAGGGGGACACGAAATCCGCCAAGGGAGCTTGGTGGGACGGAGTGCCCGAGTTGTTCGAGATTCTGAATGATGCGCCATGTCTCGTTTGACATGCGGTCACGCGAGAGAGCCGAAAGCGACCGGAGCCTCCCGAGGTTCTCCGGAATCGAATCGAGGTTCGATGCTCTCTTGTTACTGGATTTGTAGTAGACGGAGGTCAGTGTTTTCAGAAGTGCCTGTCGATCGACTTTCTCTGGTGCCTTTGTTGGGTCAATCTTCGAAAGGTAGTCGAGTTTCGATAGGGATTGCAGGAGAACGGGGATGGAGAGGATGTCGTCGCTGGCATCTTCATCGATGGCGGTGAGCACGATCTCCAGCAGGACGCGTGTCGCGCACTCGGCGCGCTCGGAGTAGCGGCCGATCCAGAGCGTGTTGTCGGCGGAGCGGCTCGACATGGTGCCGCTGCTGCGGCGGATCGCGACTCTGGAGGAAAGGTTGGATGTGACGCGAGGGGGGTTGGCTGGGTTGCCGAGGATCCACAGGTCCTTGCTGCTGGTGTCTTCGTGGAGTGACAGGCCGGGCAGGGTGCCGGGGCGCGAGGCGCTGCGAACGAGTCCGCCGGGCATGACGCGGTAGTTGTCGCCATCGGCATAAAGGAACAGCCTAATGGCGACCGGCCTAGCTTCAATGGAGCTGCCGTTCCAGACCGGTGCGGTTGAGAAGGGCATTTCACGCTGGATGACGTGCTGTTCAGGGTTGCGGGCAATTTTTTGGCGGAGCTCGCTTAGCTGTTGGGGGGTGAGTGAGCGGGTGAGGACGGGGGGAAAGAGATTACGGGTGAGGGCGCTTTTGACGACGGCTGCTCCGGAGTTGAGAAGGGCATCGGCGTCGCCGCCGGCTCGGTTCCAGTGGGTCTCGATGGACGGGAGTTGGAGCTCGGTTCCGAGGAAGTGGCGGGAAATGGCGGGAAGGAAGGGCAGGAATGCGGCCGCTTCAGCGATGGCGGTGCCGGGTGGGTTGACGACGACGACGGAGCCGGAGCGGATCGCCTGCATGAGGCCGGGGACACCGGCGAGGCTGGTGGTCGGCATTTCGAGGGGGTCGGACTCGCTGTCGGGTACCCGGCGGATCAGCACGTGGACGCGCTGGAGGCCGCGGACGGTCTTGAGGAAAAGCCGGTCACTGCGGACGGTGAGATCGCTGCCGACGGCAAGGGTGATGCCGAGGTAGCGGGTGAGGAAGGCGTCTTCGAAATAGGTTTTATCGCCGGGGCCGGGCGAGAGAAGTACGACGTTTGGCGTATCGACGGCGGATGACGCGAGCGACAGAAGGGTGCTGCGGAATTCCTGGAAGAAGGTGGCCAGGCGGATGAGGTGGAGCTTCTTCGAGGTTTCTGGAAAGACGCTTGAGAGAACGATGCGATTTTCCAGCGCGAAGCCGGTGCCGTTCGGTGTTTCGGTGCGGTCGGCGATGACGGTCCAGTTGCCGCTTGGATCGCGGGCGACGTCGACGGCGTAGAGCGAGAGCAAGGGCTTGCCGGGGTTCGGGAGGTGGCGGAGCGAGTGGACGTAGCGTGATTGGGAAAAGAGAACCTGTGGGGGAAGGATGCCACTTGTTAGAAGCGTTTGCGTGCCATAGCAGTCGTGGAGGATGTGGTTCCAGAGTTGGGCGCGTTGAATGACACCTTTCGAGAGGGTGGTCCATTCGGTTTCGGAAACAAGTAGAGGAAGGGGATCGAGGTCCCAGCGACGAGCGTTTTCTGCGGACTCTCCGGAGAGCAGGTTATGGGCGATGCCGTTTTCCCGAAGCATGTCTTCGCCGCGTTTCCATGCGGAGGCGAGACCGCTTGCCCCAATCAAGTTGATTCTTTTCGCAAGGTCTTTCCACGGCGACTCGGCGCCCAAGCGCTGATCGCGGAACTCATCGAAAACTCCGACTCCCGGCTTGTAGCCATCGAAGAGAAGGGCGGGATTCGCAGGTGCTTGAGTCTGGGACTGGGTTTGCTCTTGGGACATCATGGTGGTGATGACCGATCCGTGAAATCACGGGTGCTCGGGCCGTGGCGAAAATCTAGGAGGTGTATCGCTGCAGGTCGAGAGTCATGGGGTATTCCCGGTCGATTTTTGGAGCGGGGGGATCGAGCTTGCCCGGTGACTTGTTGATGGTGAAGAAGCGAGAGCGACGGCGGCTCTCGGCGACGAAGGCATTCAGCGGGAAATCATCGTAAGCGCGCCCGCCCGGGTGGACGACGTGGTATTTGCAGCCGCCGATCGAGCGCTGGTTCCACTTGTCCACGACGTCAAAGGTGAGTGGGGAGTTGATCGGGAGAGTTGGATGGAGGGCCGAGTAGGGGCTCCAGGCGCGGAAGCGGATGCCGGCGACGAATTCGCCTTGGCGCCCGGTTGGATGGAGCGGCACGGAAACGCCGTTGCAGGTGACCTGATGGCGGGAGTCGGTGAAGCCCCGGACCTTGAGCTGCAGGCGTTCGACCGACGAATCGACGTAGCGGGAGGTTCCGCTGCTCGACTGCTCTTCGCCGAGGACGTGCCATGGCTCGATGGCTTGGCGCAGTTCGAGGTGGACGTTGCGTTGTTCATATTCGCCGATGAGCGGGAAACGGAACTCCTGATGAGGTTCGAACCACGCGGCGTCGAATTCGAGTCCGCCGCTTTGGAGGTCGGTCACGATGTCTTCGAAGTCGTCCTTGATGAAATGCGGGAGCATCCAGCGGTCATGGATCGAGGTTCCCCAGCGAACGGGCTTGGCGGTGTAGGGCGTGTCCCAGAATTTCGAGAGCATGCCGCGGATGAGGAGCTGCTGGGCGAGTGCCATTTCCGGATGCGGCGGCATTTCGAATCCACGCATCTCTAACAAGCCGAGACGGCCAGTCGTGCTGTCCGGCGAGTAAAGCTTATCCAAGCAGATCTCGGCGCGGTGGGTGTTGCCGGTCATGTCGACCAGGTGGTTGCGCAGGATGCGATCGACCAACCACTGTGAGTGATCGAGCGTCGTGTCGCCTTTCGGCAGCGCGGAGAAGGCGGTCTCGAGTTCGTAAAGGGTTTCGTGGCGAGCTTCGTCGAGGCGAGGGGCCTGGGAAGTCGGGCCGATGAAGAGGCCGGAGAAAAGATACGAGAGCGAGGGGTGGTTATTAAAACAGGTAATCAGCGATGGCAGCAGGTGCGGCCGGCGCAGGAAGGGGGAGTCGAGTGGGGTATCACCACCGACGACGATGTGATTTCCACCGCCGGTGCCGGAGTGGCGGCCGTCTTCCATGAATTTCTCGGTGCCGAGACCGATGCTACGGGCTTCCTCATAGATGACGGCATTCTTGGAGGTGATCTCGTTCCAGGTTTTCGAAGGGTGGATGTTGACTTCGATGACGCCGGGATCCGGGGTGACGGAGAATGAGCAAAGTCGGGGATCTGAGGGGGGCTTGTAGCCTTCGATACGGATGGGGGTGCCGAGGGACTTGGCGGTTTCCTCCAGGGCTCCGACGAGTTCAAGGTAGGAGTCTGCCTTGACGAGTGGCGGCATGAAGACGTGGAGTCTTCCATCGCGCGGCTCGATGGTTAGACCGGTGCGAACTTGTCCTGAAGCAGACTTGCCGACTTGCGGTTGCTCGAGCGCGTCCTGGCGCTGTTTGGAGCTGGTTCGCTGTGGGTCTTCGCCACGTGGATCGCCCTGATACTGGCCGCGAATGGTCGCCTCCATTGTTGAAGACGGATTCGTCTGGCGAAGCGCAGGCGGCAGGATTTTTTCGGCGGGGAAGGGCTCGCGTGGAATCGAGGGGTCGTAGGGTTCGAGGATCGGTTGGTCGATGCGGTCGGCCCAAGGGAGGCCATCCATCGGCAGGCGGTAGCCCATCGGGTGATTGCCGGGGGCGAGATAGAGTTCTTCGCCGCGCAGGAACCAGGGTCCGGTGATCCATTCCTCGGGATCGACGCCACGGGCGAGGGGAAGAAGGTGGCCGACGGGTGATCCGAGGCCTTGCTCGAAGACCTTGCTAATCGTGGCTCGCTCCAATTTGTCGGCGAGCTTGGGGTTGTCGACCGTGACATTCATCGGCAAGCGACGCTCTTTCCACATGTAGTAGAAAATGTCCTCGTAGCCCGCGCGGATGTATTTGTCCGGGATGTCGAGGTTCTTGGCGAGTTGCTTGATGAAGGCTTCGGACTCCCTGCTACTATAACCATAGTCGACACGGTGGTCGGCGAAGAGTTCGGGATCGTTCCAGATGGGGGTTCCATCGAGGCGCCAGTAGGAGGTGAATGCCCAGCGTGGCAAAGGTTCGCCGGGATACCATTTTCCCTGACCGTGATGAAGGAAGCCGCCGGGTGAGAATTTCCGATGAAGGCGATGGAGAAGTTGGTCGGCGTAGAGTTCCTTCGTCGGGCCAAGCGCGTCGGTGTTCCATTCTGGAGCTTCCATGTCGGTGGCGGAAACGAAGGTCGGTTCGCCACCCATCGTCAGTCGGATGTCCTGCTTCTCGAAATTCCTGTCGATCTTCTGTCCGAGCGCCTCGATCGCTGCGACTTGCTCTGGAGTATAGGGCAGGGTGACTCGCGGGGTTTCGCGAATGCGCTCGACCTTCATGTCGAATTCGAACTCCGTTTCGGTGTCGTCGGACATCGAGAGTGATCCTGAGATCGGCGCGGCATTGCGGTAGTGGGCGGCGGCGCAAAGGGGGATGTGGCCTTCGCCGGTGAGCAGGCCGGAAGTGGGGTCGAGCCCGACCCATCCAGCGCCGGGGAGGAAAATTTCCGTCCACGCGTGGAGGTCGGTGAAGTCTTCAGATGGGCCTTCGGCACCCCCATCGACCGGCTTCTGGTCGGCCTTCAACTGAATCAGATAGCCGGAGCAAAAACGCGCGGCGATGCCGAGGCGGCGCATCGTTTGGACAAGCAGCCACGCGGAGTCGCGGCATGAACCGGTGCCTTTCGTTAGCGTCTCCTCGGTGCTTTGGACACCGGGCTCCATGCGGATGGTGTAGCCGACCGCCTTGTGGACTGCCATGTTCACGGCGACCATGAAGGCATTGGCTTCCATGCCGTCGGTGACGGGGATAGTGTCGAGGAATTCGCGGAATTTCGGGCCGCGGACTTCCTTCACGAGATAGGGCTCGAGATCGAGGGTGAGCTCTTCGCTGTATTCGAAGGGGTAGTGCTGGGCATACTCGTCGAGGAAGAAATCGA
>Ga0100401_1000101_pt1 | contig 64370 bp, 56 predicted proteins | sample CryGeymeta201525_FD_80421 | JGI IMG/M metagenome (GOLD analysis project Ga0100401, IMG submission 80421) | Groundwater microbial communities from Crystal Geyser aquifers in Utah, USA - Crystal Geyser metaG 2015-25 | ecosystem: Environmental > Aquatic > Deep subsurface > Groundwater | place: USA... | reverse complement strand
GCGCCGTATTCCTGGCCAGCGACGAAGCCGGTTTCATCACCGGCAGCACGATCAGTGCGAATGGCGGACAGTTCTTCGTCTGACCGGGTTTCTTCTTTGTGAAAATACTCCCGCCGGAGGCATCCAACGATGCCGCCGGCGCCACCCCTGAAATTGAATGACCAGCGCAGGACCCAGTCCTCAGGAAAGATTGCATATGAAAGACGGCACCCGTGATATTGACCCCGTTGAATCCCGCGAATGGCAAGAGGCGATCGAAGATGTGATCGCCCGAGACGGTGCCGATCGCGCCCATTTCCTGTTGGACAAGGCCGTTCAGCAGGCCCGTGCCGCCGGTGCCACCCTGCCGTTCAGCGCCACGACACCCTATCAGAACACGATTCCCGCCGACGATCTGCTGGAAATTCCCGGCGACGTGGAAATGGAGCGGCGGATCCGCCGGATCACCCGCTGGAACGCGATGGCCACGGTGGTGCGGCGCAACAAGGTGTCTTCCGAATATGGCGGACACATCGCATCATTCGCCTCCTCCGCCTGTATGTACGACATCGGGTTGAACCATTTCTGGCGCGCAAAATCGGCGATCCATGGGGGCGATCTGGTGTTCTTTCAGGGCCATGTGGTGCCCGGCATCTATGCGCGCAGCTTCATGGAGGGGCGGTTTTCCGAACAGCAGATGGAAAACTTCCGCTCTGAGGTGAATGGCGGCGGGCTGTCATCCTATCCGCACCCTTGGCTGATGCCGGATTACTGGCAGTTTCCCACGGTTTCCATGGGATTGGGGCCGTTGATGGCGATATATCAGGCGCGGTTCATGAAATATATGCACAACCGCGGGCTGATCGACATGGCCGACCGCAAGGTGTGGGTATTCCTCGGCGATGGCGAAATGGACGAGCCGGAATCGCTGGGCGCGATCAGCTTGGCCGCCCGTGAAAAGCTGGACAACCTGATTTTCGTGGTCAACTGCAATTTGCAACGTCTGGATGGCCCGGTGCGTGGCAATGCCAAGATCGTGCAAGAGCTTGAGGGTGAGTTCCGCGGCGCGGGCTGGGAGGTGCTCAAGGTGCTGTGGGGCCGGGGCTGGGATGAGCTTCTGGAGATGGACACGACGGGCCGCTTGCGCCAGTTGATGGATGAAACCGTCGATGGCGATTATCAGACATTCAAATCCAAGGACGGTGCTTATATCCGCAAGCATTTCTTTGGCAAATATCCCGAAACCGCTGCTTTGGTTGAAGACTGGACCGACGATCAGATATGGTCGCTGCGCCGCGGCGGGCACGACCCGCAAAAGGTGTACACGGCGTTCAAGCGCGCGACCGAGGTCGAGGGACAACCGACCTGCCTTTTGGTGAAAACCGTCAAGGGTTTCGGCATGGGCAAGGCCGGTGAGGGGCAGAACACCACCCACCAGCAAAAGAAGGTGAACGAAGAACAGTTGCGCGTGATGCGCGACCGGTTCGAAATTCCGATCAGCGATGAAGACCTGCCGAAGGCGCCCTTCGTCAAGCTGAACAATGCGCAAAAGGCATACCTCGCCGACAAGCGCGCGGCACTGGGGGGCGCGTTTCCAAAGCGGTTCACCGGCGCGCCGGCGCTGGAAATTCCGCCACTTGAGGCGTTCAAGGCGCAACTCGAATCGACCGGTGACCGGGAAATTTCCACCACCATGGCGTTTGTGCGGATCCTGACGACGCTGTTGCGCGACAAGAAGATCGGCAAACAGGTGGTGCCGATCGTGCCCGACGAATCGCGCACCTTCGGCATGGAGGGGCTGTTCCGGTCTGTCGGAATCTATAACCCGCTGGGACAGAACTATACCCCCGAAGATGCCGACCAGATGATGTATTACAAGGAATCGACCAGCGGTCAGGTTCTTCAGGAAGGCATCAACGAAGCGGGCGCCATGGCCGACTGGATCGCCGCCGCCACGTCCTATGCCAACCACGGCGTGCCGATGATTCCGTTCTTCATCTATTACTCGATGTTCGGCTTCCAGCGTATTGGTGATCTGGCCTGGGCCGCCGGCGACAGCCGTGCGCGCGGGTTCATGTTGGGCGGTACGGCTGGGCGCACCACGCTGAACGGCGAAGGGTTGCAGCATCAGGATGGCCACAGCCACATCCTGGCCAGTACAATTCCGAACTGCATCACCTATGATCCGACATTCAGCTTTGAGGTGGCGGTGATCGTGCAGCACGGCTTGCAACGCATGTATGCCGACCGCGAGGATGTGTATTTCTATCTGACGCTGATGAACGAGAATTATCAGCACCCTGCAATGCCCATGGGGGCCGAAGACGGTATCATCAAGGGGCTGTATCAGCTTGAGAAAACACCGAAACCCGGCAAGAAACATGTCAACCTGATGGGCTCGGGCACGATTCTGGTGCAGGCGATGAAGGCCGCACAGATGCTGAAGCAGGATTTCGGCGTCACCGCCGACATCTGGAGCGCGACCAGCTTTAACGAACTGGCCCGCGACGGGCAGGATTGTCTGCGCTGGAACCGGCTGAACCCGCTGGCCGAACCCAAGGTGCCGTTCATCACCCGAACGCTGAAAGACGCCAAGGGGCCGATCGTGATCGCCACCGATTACATGAAGAACTATGGCGAACAGGTGCGCGGGTTCGTTGAGCAGCCGCTGTGCATCCTTGGGACCGACGGGTTTGGCCGCTCGGACAGCCGGGTGAACCTGCGCCGGTTCTTCGAGGTGGATGCAAACCACATCGCCGGTGCCGCCATGGTCGAGCTGTTCAGGATGGGCCATGTGACCCGGACCGACCTTGAGAAGGCATTGAAAAACTACGACATTGAAGGCGACAAGCCGAACCCCCGCTTGGTGTAAGCCGAATATCTGGAGACTATGATGAGCATCGAAGTAAACATTCCCGATATCGGCGATTTCAAGGACGTGCCGGTGATTTCGATCCTGGTCGCGGTGGGTGACACCGTGGCGAAAGAAGACCCGCTGATCGAGCTGGAATCGGACAAGGCAACACTGGAGGTGCCCAGCAGCGCCGCCGGTGTCGTCAAGGAAATCAAGGTAAAAGAGGGCGACAAGGTGTCTGAAGGGGCCTTGATCCTGGTGTTGGAAGGGGCCGACGCGCCCGCCGCCGACGCGGCGCCAAAATCGGCGCCCGCCGACGCGCCCGCGCCCGCCAAAGCCCCAGCATCCACCGCCGCGCAACCCGCGCCCGTGGTCATGGATACCGGGTTCAACAAGGCCCACGCCAGCCCCTCGGTCCGCGCCTTTGCCCGCAATCTCGGGGTGGACCTGTCCAGGGTCAACGGCACGGGCCGCAAGGGCCGCATCCTGCGCGAAGACATAACCGCGATGTTCAAGACCACGGCAGCCCCGGCTGCTGCGGCCCCCCAGGGCGGGATGGGCATCCCGCCGATCCCCGCCGTGGATTTCAGCAAATTCGGCCCGGTCGAAGATGTGGAAATGAGCCGGATCAAGAAACTGAGCGGCCCGGCGCTGCACCGGTCGTGGCTGAACATTCCCCATGTGACCCACAACGAAGAGGCCGACATCACAGCGCTGGATGACTACCGCAAGGAATTGGACACCGAGGCCAAGAAAGACGGCTATCGCGTGACGTTGCTGTCGTTCATCGTCAAGGCATCTGTTTCGGCATTGAAAAAACATTGGGAATTCAACAGCAGCATCCACCCCGACGGTGACAAGCTGATCAAGAAATCCTTTTACAACATCGGCTTTGCCGCTGACACGCCGAACGGTTTGATGGTGCCGGTGATCAAGGATGCCGACCGCAAGGGCATCGTCGAGATCAGCAGGGAACTGGGTGATCTTTCGGCCCAGGCCCGCGAGGGCAAGCTGAAATCGGCTGACATGCAGGGTGCCACCTTTACCATATCGTCGCTGGGCGGGATCGGCGGCACGTCCTTCACCCCCATCGTCAACGCCCCCGAGGTGGCCATTCTGGGCCTCACCCGGTCGAAAATGGCGCCGGTATGGGATGGCACGCAATTCGTGCCGCGCAACATGTTGCCCATGTCACTGTCCTATGACCATCGGGCGGTGGACGGTGCGCTGGCCGCGCGGTTCTGCGCCCATCTGAAATACCTGCTGGGCGATGCCCGGCGGCTGATGCTGTAAGGGGGCAGGGACATGGACATCAAGGTTCCCGACATTGGCGATTTCAAGGACGTTCCGGTGATCAGCATTCTTGTTGCGGTGGGCGATACCGTGGCCAAGGAAGACCCGCTGATCGAGTTGGAATCCGACAAGGCGACGCTTGAGGTGCCCAGCCCCGCCGCCGGCGTGGTCAAGGAAATCAAGCTCAAGGAAGGCGACAAGGTTTCCGAAGGCAGCCTGATCCTGGTGCTGGAAGGCGCCGACAAAGACGCGGCGCCCAAGGGGCAAGCCCCGAAAGAGACGCCCAAGACGGCACCGCAAAGCGTGGCCGCCACCGGCAGCGCATCGGGCAAGGGCGATCTGCACGCCGAGATTGTCGTTCTCGGCTCAGGCCCCGGAGGCTACACCGCTGCGTTTCGGGCGGCGGATCTGGGCAAATCGGTGATCCTGATCGAGAAATACCCCAACCTCGGCGGCGTTTGTCTGAACGTCGGCTGCATCCCGTCCAAGGCCCTGCTGCACGCCGCCAAAGCGATCACCGAGGCTGAGGAAATGGGCGCCCACGGCGTGACCTTCAGCAAGCCGAAGATTGATTTGGACGCATTGCGCGGATGGAAAGACGGTGTGGTGGGGCAGTTGACCGGCGGTCTGGGTGGTTTGGCCAAGGCGCGCAAGGTGACCACGGTGCAGGGATACGGAACCTTCACGGGGCCGAACATGATCGAGGTGGTGACGGATGACGGCGCGAAAACCGTCAGTTTCGAGCAGTGCATCATCGCCGCAGGATCGGAACCGGTGAACCTGCCCTTCATCCCCAAGGACGACCGGGTGATTGACAGCACAGGTGCGCTGGAACTGCGCGACATCCCGAAGAAATTGTTGGTACTCGGCGGCGGCATCATCGGGTTTGAAATGGCCACGGTGTATGATGCGCTGGGGTCGCAGGTGACGGTCGTCGAGTTGATGGATCAGATCATTCCGGGGTGCGACAAGGACATCATCAAACCCCTGCACAAGCGGATGGAGGGGCGGCTGGCCGCGATCAAGCTGAAAACCAAGGTGACAGCGGTGGAAGCGGAAAAGAAGGGCCTGAAGGTGACCTTCGAGGATGACACGGGCAACACCAGCACCGACATTTTTGACCGGGTTCTGGTGGCTGTCGGGCGGCGTCCGAACGGCAAGCTGATCGCGGCGGAAAAGGCCGGCGTGGCGGTGGATGATCGCGGCTTCATCGCTGTTGATTCCCAGATGCGCACGGGTGTGCCGCATATCTTTGCCATCGGTGACGTGGTGGGCCAGCCGATGCTGGCGCACAAGGCGGTGCACGAAGGCAAGGTTGCCGCCGAAGCCGCCGCGGGGCAAAACCGCCACTTCGATGCGCGGGTCATTCCTTCGGTCGCCTATACCGACCCCGAGGTGGCCTGGGTTGGGGTGACCGAAACCGAGGCGAAGGCCAAGGGCATTCCCTATGCCAAGGGGGTGTTCCCCTGGGCCGCGTCGGGGCGCAGTCTGGCCAATGGGCGCAGTGAGGGCATCACCAAGCTGTTGTTCAACTCCGAGGATGACCGCGTGATCGGTGCCGCCATCGTTGGCACCAACGCCGGTGATCTGATCGCCGAGGTTGCCTTGGCGATCGAAATGGGCGCAGATGCAGTTGACCTCGGCCATACGATTCACCCGCACCCGACGCTGTCTGAAACGGTAAACTTTGCAGCCGAGATGTTTGAGGGTACAATAACCGATCTCATGCCCCCCAAGAAACGCCACTGAAGGACCAATCCCATGACAAAGAACCCATTCGACGTCACCGAAATGTTCAAAGCCTTTGATCCGGCCGAAATGTCCAAGATATTCCAGCCGCAGAACATGTTCTCGATGTTCCAGCCGCAGCAGAAGTCGATGTTTGACATGGACGGCATCATCAAGGCCAACCAGCGCAATTTCGAGGCCCTGCAAGAGGCCAACAAATCCGCTGCCAGCGCCTATAAGGATATGCTGGACAAGCAAATGGAGGTGTTCGGCACCATGACAAAGGCGGTGCGCGAACAGGTGCAATGGGCCGAAGATACTGCCGGGCCCGACACGCTCAAGGCCAAGACGGCGGCGATGAACGAAGCCGTCGAAGAGGCGCTGGTGATGATGAAGAAACTCGCCGATGCCCAACGCAAGGCAACCGAGGCCGCCTATGAACAGGTCAAGGGCCAGGTGTCGGAAGCGGTTGAAGAACTTCAAAAGAAAAAGTAGGCCGGGCATTGGCGCAATAATATTGCGTCACTTGACGACACAACGCAACGCCCCCATTAGGGGGCGCACAGCTTCGCATGTTATGTGCGAAAGACCAGGTGAGGGGGACATATATGCTGATCGGCACACCGAAAGAGCTTTTTGTCGGCGAACGGCGCGTGGCGCTGACGCCAGACAGTGCGCGCGCACTGGCCAAGCTGGGCCATGACGCCATGGTTGAAAGCGGTGCGGGCGCAGAGGCCGGGTTTTCCGACGCCGCCTATGCCGATGCCGGTGTGACGGTTGTCAACAGCGCCGCCGAGCTTTGGGCCAAGGCCGATGTCGTGACCAAGGTGCGCCCGCCCGAACCGGCCGAAGTGGCGCAGATGCGCGACGGGCAAACCCTGATTTCGTTCTTCAACCCGGCGGGAAATGCCGAATTGCTGGAACAGGCCAGGGACACGGGCGCCTCGGTGATCGCCATGGAAATGGTGCCGCGCATTTCCCGTGCGCAGAAGATGGACGCGCTGTCGTCCATGGCCAATATCGCCGGTTATCGCGCAGTGATCGAGGCGGGCAGCAATTTTGGCCGGTTCTTTACCGGTCAGGTGACGGCGGCGGGCAAGGTGCCCCCGGCCAAGGTGTTGGTGATCGGCGCCGGTGTTGCCGGTTTGGCCGCCATCGGCACCGCCACATCGCTGGGCGCGATCACCCTGGCCTTCGATGTGCGCCCCGAAGTGGCCGAGCAGATCGAATCGATGGGTGCCGAATTCGTGTACCTTGAATTCGAGGAATCGTCACAGAACTCGGCCGCGACGGGGGGCTATGCCGCGCCGTCTTCGCCAGAGTTCCGCGAAAAGCAGCTTGAGAAATTCCGCGAACTGGCGCCAGAGATCGACATCGTGATTTGCACCGCGCTGATCCCGAACCGCGAAGCGCCCGAATTGTGGACGCCCGACATGGTGGCGGCGATGAAGCCCGGATCGGTGATCATCGACCTTGCGGCGGAAAAGGGCGGCAATTGCAAACTGACGGTGATGGACGAAAAAATCGTCACCGACAACGGCGTGACGATCGTTGGTTACACCGATTTCCCGTCGCGCATGGCATCGCAGGCCAGTACCCTGTATTCGACCAACATCCGTCACATGCTGACCGACCTGACACCGGCGAAAGACGGTGTTCTGGTGCATAACATGGAAGATGACGTTATTCGTGGCGCTACGGTGACCCACAAGGGCGAAATCACCTGGCCGCCCCCGCCACCAAAGGTGGCCGCCATCGCCGCCGCGCCGAAAAAGGAAAAGCCAAAAGAGCTGACCGCCGTTGAAAAACGCGCCAAAGAGGTGGCCGCCTTCAACCAGCAGACCCGCAACCAGGTCACGCTGTTGGCCGTGGGTGCGGTGCTGTTGTTGGGCGTCGGCCTTGTGGCACCGGCCAGCTTCATGCAGCATTTCATTGTTTTCGTCCTTGCGGTCTTTGTTGGCTTCCAGGTGATCTGGGGTGTTGCGCACAGCTTGCACACGCCGCTGATGGCGGTGACCAACGCGATTTCGTCGATCATCATTCTGGGGGCGCTGATCCAGATCGGCTCGGGGTCGATGATTGTGATCGTTCTGGCCGCGTTTTCGGTCTTTATGGCCGGGATCAACATTTTCGGCGGTTTCCTTGTGACACGGCGTATGCTCGCCATGTTCCAGAAATCGTAAGGGGCGCAAGACATGGATTTTGGTTTCACAACAGCGGCCTATGTCGTCGCGGCGGTGCTTTTCATTCTTTCGTTGGGCGGGCTGTCGGGGCAGGAAAGCGCCAAGCGTGCGGTCTGGTACGGGATTGCCGGTATGACGCTGGCCGTCGCGGCCACGATGATCGGGCCGGGGCAGGGGCTGTGGCTGTTGTCACTGATCCTGATCGCGGGTGGCGGCGGCATCGGTTACATGTTGGCCACGCGGGTGCAGATGACGCAGATGCCCGAGCTGGTGGCGGCAATGCATTCAATGGTGGGTTTGGCGGCGGTGTTCGTCGGCCTGATCGCCCATATCGAGCTGAACCGCGTTTTGGCGATGGATGTTGATGCGCGCGGCGCGCTTGATGGATTTGCCGCCCTTCTGGCCAAGAAGGACGCGGTTGAGGTGTCGATCCTGCGGGTTGAACTGTTTCTCGGCATTTTCATTGGTGCCGTGACGTTCACCGGTTCGGTGATCGCCTATGGCAAACTGGCGGGCAAGGTCAACTCGGCGGCTCACAAGTTGCCGGGCGGTCACATGCTGAACGCGACGGCGGCGGCGGTTTCGGTGCTGTGTCTGGTGTGGTATTTCAACACCGGTTCGGTTCTGCCCCTGTTGCTGATGACGCTTGTGGCACTGTTCATCGGCTATCACCTGATCATGGGCATCGGCGGCGCTGACATGCCCGTGGTGGTGTCGATGCTGAACAGCTATTCCGGCTGGGCGGCGGCGGCGATCGGGTTCTCCTTGGGCAACGATCTGTTGATCGTGGTGGGCGCGCTGGTCGGGTCCAGCGGTGCGATTTTGTCCTATATCATGTGCAAGGCGATGAACCGATCCTTCATCAGCGTCATTCTGGGCGGTTTCGGCGGCACGTCGGGCCCGCAAATGGCGGTCGAGGGCGAACAGATTGCCATTGACGCCGATGGTGTGGCGGCAGCGCTTGAAGATGCGGACAGCATCGTCATCATTCCCGGCTATGGCATGGCCGTAGCGCAGGCGCAGCAATCAGTCAGCGAGTTGACCAAGCGGTTGCGCGCCAAGGGCAAGACGGTGCGTTTTGCGATCCACCCTGTGGCAGGCCGTCTGCCGGGCCACATGAACGTGTTGTTGGCCGAGGCGCGGGTGCCCTATGACATCGTTTTGGAAATGGACGAAATCAACGAAGATTTCCCCACAACCGACGTTGCCATCGTGATCGGGTCGAATGACATCGTGAACCCGGCGGCGCAGGACGATCCGAACAGCCCGATCGCGGGTATGCCGGTGTTGGAGTGCTGGAAGGCGAAACAGGTGTTCGTGTCGAAACGCGGCCAGGGAACCGGCTATTCCGGGATCGAAAACCCGCTGTTCTTCAAGGAAAACACCCGCATGTTCTATGGCGACGCCAAGAAATCGCTTGATGAACTTTTGACCAAGATCAGCTGACCCAGCCTGTCTTTGGCGACAAGACGGCGCAACTTCGGTTCAGCACATTGCGTCTGTCGAGACGTGCGAACACATTAATCTGTTGCGCATCGCGCGGCAGATCTCGCCAGCTATGATAAAACCGCTGATTGCGATGAAAAAATTTCTGCGGGAGGGTGTGGCGGCCTTGCGCATGTTGTCGTCGATCAACGCGGGTGTCTCACGGCCCTTGCACCGCCGTTGTTTTCCGGAACACCTTGGTCAGGCCGAAGACCCGGGTTTCATAGGGGCGATCCGGCTGTTCGAGACGCAAAAGTGTCAGTTCAACCGCTGCTGCGGCTTGTTCCAAGACATCCTGCCGGATCGTGGACAGTCCGTAAGCGTCCCAAGCGGCCTGTTCGATGTCGTCGAAGCCGACCAGTTGCAGCTGTTGTGGCACGTCGATGCCCCGGGCGTGGCGCAACCGGTCCAGCACGCCGAGGGCCAGCAGGTCGGTGGCGCAGAAAATCCCCTCGATCTGATCTGGCCCGATCCGCGCGGCGATCGCGTCGGCCACGGCACGACCCGCCGCAAAGCTCTGGCCGTCACTTGTTATCGTCACCACGTCAAATCCGGCCGCCTTGCAACAGGCCAGAAATGCCTCGGAACGACCGGTGACGGAATAGGTTTTCTGGGCGGGGCTGAGCAGGGCGAAGCGGCGGACGCCGCTGTCACGCAGCATCTCGAAGGCGGCGCGCCCGCTTTTTTCCAGATCCAACACGACAGTATCTGCGCCTTCGGTGGCGGGGCCGCGGTTGATCATCACCACCGGTACGCCGGCCCGGTTGCATGCCAGCGTTACTTCGGGCGGCGGAGTGTCGGAGGTGACGATTACGCCTGCGACGTTGTAGCCCAAAACGCTCTGGATCAGAGCCTGAACATCTTCGCCGCCATCCGCGACCAGCAAAAGCGGGTTCATTCCCTCGCGCAGCAGGCCCTGTGCAAGGCCGCGCACTTGCAGCGCGCGCAACGGGCTGTCGAGGCGGGAGGCGACAATGCCGACAAGGTTGGAATGACGTGATTGCAGCCCGCGGGCCAGTGCATTGACGTGGTAGCCCAGCGTGTCGGCGGCCTGTAAAATACGGCTGCGCACCTCGGGCGAGATCCGCGCGCCGGGCGTAAACGCGCGGCTGACGGTCGAACGCGACACCCCTGCCGCGCGCGCCACATCAAACGAGGTTGGGGTCTTTGTTCCGCCCCTATCGACCATGCGTATCGAAATCTGCCGCCTGCATTCTGCGCCGGAACAAGAACATATCGTCTATGTTGACGATGTCCGGTCTCGCGGCGATCACCCGGTCGATGATTGCAGGATCGCGCCCCATATAACAGATCATGATCGCCGCGCCATAGTGCCGCGCGGTGTCCATGTCGGACCAGTCGTCCGTGCTGTCATATTCGATGATAGCAGGCTCGAACGCCGCAAAGCAGGCGTCAAGCCGATCAAAATCCTTTCGCCGTGTCATGACACGGGCCAAAGGGTCGGCGGTCTTGATGGCGACGAGTCCGCGATAATCCCAGCCCCAGAAAAAGCAACGGTCGACCATCCCGGCGGCCTGCACTTCGGCCAGAACGGCAAGCGGGTCGGCCTGCTTGATCTCGATATAGATACCGCGATCCCACCGCCGCGCTTCGGCCAGCATCTCGCCAAGGGTTGGCAGGTGGGTGGCCGCGAAATGCGGGTCGAACCAGCGGCCCGCATCCAACGCACGCAAATCGGCCATGGCCATGTCCTTGACCAGTCCTGTGCCATCGGTGGTGCGCGCGAGCGAGGCGTCATGGATCACCACCAGCGCAGCATCGGCTGAGCTGCGCACATCCAGCTCGACCCAGTCGAAACCGACGGCAAAGGCACAGGTGGCGGCGGGCAGGGTGTTTTCAGGCGCCACCGAATTGGCGCCACGATGGGCAACGGTCTTTACCGGCCAGGCGCGCGGCGCGCGGAACGGCTGCACAAGTTCGGGCATATTGGAACAGATCCCCAGGATCGGCAAATCGCGCAGGGCCTTCATGCGTTGCGGGTCTTCCTCGTGCCAGAGAACGATCCGCTGCCTTGTGGCGCGGGCGCGTTCCAAAAATTCGGGCGTCAGCATGTCTTGCGGCCGCTGCATCCGTTCCCAGCACAAATGGATAATATCCGCACCCGCCGCATGGACGAACGGGTCGGCCCCGAGCGGCACCAGCGCGGCAGTGGGATAGCCGACACCCGCCGCCTTGAGGGCCGCCACCGCCGCCGGATCGAAGGCCCCGAGGATCGCCATTTCGATCCCTGCAAGGTTCAGGGCATGGGCCACGGCGACCGGATCGGCGGCCTTTATGTCTGCATAGATGCCTGTCCCCCGCGCCTTGGCCAGCGCAATCACTGCGTCGAGGGTGGGGACGCTGCATTCGGCTGCCAGCTGCGCCGCTGTCAGGTCGGCCACGGGTCTGCCTGAGGGGGTAAGCGGATCGTGATAAACAACCATTACGCGATCAGCAGCGGTGCGGATGTCGATCTCCCAAAAATCTGCCCCAAGATCGGCGGCGACCGCGAAGGCGCGCAGAGTGTTTTCCTGCGCCCAGGCCGAGGCACCGCGATGCGCGATGGCATAGGGGCGGGGCGGATCGCGCCAGTCGGTCACAGCCTTGCCCCCTTGGGCGAGAAGGCGAAAAGCCGTTCAACCGCCACGCCCCAATCCACGCTGGCCCCCGTGCGAACACCCGAACCGGCGGGCAGGATCGCCCTGAGCCGCCCGCCACCGTCCAGATCGACTTCGAACAGGTCTTCGCGCCCATGCGTTTCCATCATCACCACTTTTCCTTGCAACTGTGGCCCCTTGCCTGGGCCGTAATGTTCAGGGCGCACACCCAGCTCCAGTGGCCCTTGCCCCGCCAGGCGGCCTGCAGGCCCAAGGCTTTGTCCACCTGCCAAACGCAGTTCCTCGCCCGCATCTGCTGCCAGAAAGGCGATCGAGGGGTTGCCAAGAAAGCTTGCCACATAGCGGTCGGTAGGATTGTCATACATCTCTGCCGGGCTGGAAATCTGCACGATCTGGCCGGTCTTCATCAGTGCAATACGGTCACACATGCTCATGGCTTCGACCTGATCGTGGGTCACGAGGATTGCGGTTATTCCGGTTTCCAGTTGCACCCGGCGAATCTCTGATCGCATCTCCATCCGCAGTTTGGCGTCGAGGTTTGCCAGCGGCTCGTCGAGCAGCAGCACGTCGGGTTCACGGACCAGCGCGCGGGCCAATGCCACGCGCTGTTGCTGCCCGCCCGACAATTGTGCCGGGCGGCGGTCGAGCAGTTCGTCGATTCTGACAAGGCCGGCGATGCTGCGCACCTTGCGATCAATCTGTGTGGTGCTTTCGCCCCGCACGCGCAGCGGAAAACCGATGTTCTGCGCCACGCTCATATGGGGATAAAGCGCGTAATTCTGGAACACGATGCCGACGTTGCGCGCCTGCGCGCTGACATCGGCGACGTCGCGCGCGCCGAACAGGATGCGTCCGCCATCGACGCGGTGCAGGCCAGCGATCGCGAAAAGCGTCGTGGATTTGCCACAGCCCGAAGGCCCCAGAAGGGCGATCATTTCACCATCCGCGACGGTCAGGTCCAGCCCGTCGATGACCGTGGTTGCGCCAAACCGCTTGGTGAACCTTTCCAGAACCAACTTCATCAGCCTTTGCTCCCTCCGCCGTAGATGTTCATCAGTTTTTTCTGAAAGATCACATAGATTGCCAGAACCGGCAGCGCGTAGAAGATCGACACCGCCTTGAAAAGACTGAAGTCCGCGACCCGATCATCGGCGATGATCGCCGCGAGGTAAGTCGCCAGAACCTGTGGCGCATTGGCCGGCGCCAGCACCAGTGGCAGGATGAATTCCGACCACCCGGACAGGAACGAAAAGATCAGCAGCGCGGCCAGCCCCGGCTGCACTTGCGGCAACACCAGCAGCCTCCAGACGGTAAAGCGACTGGCCCCATCGGTGACGCCGGCCATCTCGATTTCCCATGGGACGGAATCGTAGAAACCCTTCATGATCCAGATGCCGAAGGGCAGTTCGAACGCCACCTTGACCAGAATGACCCCTGTCAGTGTGTCATACAGGCCCATATATTGCAGGATCAGAAAGACGGCGACGATGAGGGTCAGCGTTGGAAAGGCGTGCAACACGATCAGCCCGCCCAGAAACAGCCCCCGCCCCGGCATCGCCAGCCGAGACAACGCATAGGCCGCCGTCAACGACACCCCAGTGACCACGACAGCGGTCGAGCAGGCAAAGATCAGCGTATTGCCCGCCAGAGCCCAGATCGTCGGCCCGTCCCGCGTGATCGGCTGGGACAGGAATTGCCAATGCTGCAACGTGATGCCATTCGGGATGATCGAGCCCGGCGCGGTCGTCGTTACGGTGTCGATCAGCTGATAGACATACATGATGACCAGCGGCGCCGAGAGCGCCGTCAGCGCGGCGACGATGGGCCAGTAACTGCGATGATGGGGTTGCATTCCGTTACCTTTCGATGCGCGGCTTGGACAGCAGCGCCTGAAAGTTGAAAAACCGCAGGTAGATCAGGCTGAGCGCTGTTCCGATCAACACCAGCACCAGGGCAAATGTCGCGCCCATGCCGTATTGCAGGTTGCCGCCATAATTGTTCAGCGCGGTGCGAAAGGCCGCCATGGCCCAAACTTCGGTCGCACTGCCAGGGCCGCCGCCGGTGGACAGCAGGATGTATTCAAACGACGCCAGAAGTGACAGCGTCTGGTAGGCGGTCACGAACAGGATCGGCCAGCGCATCTGCGGCAGGATGATGAAGCGCACCTGTTGCCAGCGGCTTGCACCGTCCACCTCAGCGGCCATCAGCATGGTCTGCGGGATCGCCTTGATCGCGCTGGCAAAGATAATCATGCCGAAACTCGCGCCAACGACACCGTTGATCAGGATGACCGCAACCCAGGCGTGCACCTCGGTCTCCATCATCCAGTTGATCCGTGCGACGCCCAGGGGCGCCAGCACCGAGGCGATGAAGCCACTGTCCAGCATCATCCATTTCCACATGAGAACATACAGAACCGGCGGCAGAATGCGCGGCATGAACCAGATCGCCCGAAACGTCGCACTTGTCCGTTCCGGCAGGTAGAAGGTGCTGATCGCCAGGAACAGCCCCAGCCCGATGTTGAAAACGACCAGCGTGACCGAAACATACATCAGCGTGTTCAACGCATAGCGCAGGGTCGAGGGCAGGCTGACCAGCAATTCAAAGTTGCGCGTCGTCCAGGACCAGCCGGTATAGGCCGCCTGCACGATCTGATCATGATCGGCCAAGGGAATGTCGGCCACGCTCAACGCGGCGCGCAGGCTTTCGGGCGTGTCATGACGGGTGTTCAGGACAGAACGCTGGAACAGGGCCGCCGCCGCCTTTCGGTCGCGGGTGATGCGCAATTCAGGCGCACGCAGATCGTTCAGTGCGCGTTCGATCTCGCGGCGGTTGTCGAATTTCTCATCGAGCAGGGCCGTCGCGATACGTGTTGTCAGGGCCGCGCCGAATTGTGCCTCGATGCCAGCAAGACCATCGGCGTCCACGACAAAGCCGCCCTCGGCCAGTTGCGCCACTGTGTCGGCCGGCAGGCTGGCGTCGTCAAGCTTGCGAAGGCTGCTTTCGGTCAGAACGTAATCGCCGCCGCGAATACCCGTCGCGGTCGACATGTCTGTAAAGGCGATGACCGCCGTCATCAGAACCGGCACAAGGTAAAACACCACGACGGCGAAAACTGCGGGTGTGATAAAGAGAAATCCGATCCGGTCCTGTCGCATGGTGCCCCGTTCTGCCGGTGGGAAAGGTGATGGGCGGGCCCAATCCGCAGGCCCGCCCGGATTTCAGGTGTCAGCGGACAATCAGGTTGTCGCCAAGAACTGCGGTCAGTTCAGCTTCGAGTTCGGCCACAGCGTTCTCGGGGGTCTGTGTGCCGGTCCATGCGCTTTCCAGCCCCGACCACATTGCCTCGGCATAGGCGCCGAAATCAGGGTGGTTCGGCTGGCTGTTGGCATAGGGCAGCAGCACCGATGTTGCCGCATTCGCCCACGGGTTCTGTGCATAAAGCGGCACGCTCGACTGGCTTTTGGAAACAGCAAGGTGTGACGACTGTATCGCGTGCAACGAGTTGATTCGCGGCTCTGTCGCGATCTCGACCAGCTGGGCAGCGATGTTCTGAACGTCATCGTCGCCCTGATCGGTGATCAGGTAAACCAGCGGATGGGTGATCGTGTTGGCCCGCCCGCCCTCGTTGCCGCCTGCGGGGATCAGGGTGAAGGCGATCGTCCCGAAGAAGTCTTCGTTGCCCTCACGTTGATAGCGGCCGTAGTGCCAGGTGCCACCGTGCCACATTGCGGCACGGCCGTTGGCAACATCGGCGTACCATTCGTTCCAATCGGTGCCGATATGGGTGCGGCTGGTAATTCCCGCTTCCACTGCATCGACGAAGAACTGATAGAATTCGGTCATCGCGGCGCGATCCAGAACCAGCTTTCCGGTCGCGGCGTCATACATTTCGCCACCGAAAGACTGATAAAACTGCGCATAGTCCGGCCCGTTCGAGACCCGCGGATAAAATCCCATGCCCTTTTCGACCAGGCCCATTTCGACCGCGCGCCCAGCGTCCTGCAATACGTTTTTCAGCGTGTATTCGCCCTTCTGGACGGCCTCTGGCAATGCGTCGATCTCGGCGTCGCTATAGCCTATGGCGCGCATATGGTCGCGCCAGAAAAAGAACGGGCGGCTTTCGGAATCCTGCGGAACGCCCCATTGTACACCGCCGACAGAGGCGATCTCCATCAGGTTGGGATAGACGTCTGACAACGGCCATGCATCAAGATCGAGGTAATCCTCGACCGGCACGATATAGCCCGCCTGCGCCCAGGGCGCGATGTCGAGATGGCTGGTGACGACGATCTCGGGTGCTTCACCGGCCTCGGCGGCAAGGGTCACGGCTTGTTTGAACTCGGCCCAACCGCCGAAATCGAATTTGTAATCGACCGTGATTGAAAGCTCTTTGCCACGGATCGCTGCCTCGCGCTCAAGAATGTCGGCGGCCATCTCGATGGCTTCCCAGCGATAGCTGTCCGCCTCGCCCGAACCGCCACTCCAGACGGTGATTTCATAGGTCTGCGCGGCAGCAGCACCAGAAAGGGTGCCGCACAGCGCGGTTGCTGTTAAAAATCGTTTCATGATCTGGTTCTCCTTTTGGCGCTCCTGGCGGTGCCTGGGCGGCGAGGAACACTGAATGTTTCGACCGGGGCTTCGGCTTGTGCACACGTGTGCCGCTTTGGCCTTAAAGGTAGTTTTTCAAGACCCGATGACGGTTCGATGAACAAATGATGAAGCCTCGCTGTTCAAATCTGGTATTGAAATATCCTCGGACAATGGCGGGGCGCCCTTGGGCGTGCTGCGCCAATGGCAACCGGTGATCGCGACAGCGGGAAGCGCGTAAACGGGTCATGCGGCGCTGGCCGGTTGCGCGAGCCGGGCACCAAAGGCGCGATCAACGCCGCGTTCGCGTCAGTCAAATCGCGGAGTCACGCGCGCAGCAGGCGCACTCCCGGGGTTGCGGCGATTATGTCAAGGTCGGCCTCGTAAGTGGCGGTCATCCGCGCCACCAGATCAGGGGACCAGCCGGGAAGATCCAATTCTTCCTCGATCTGGTCCTCCAGCGCGAATTTTGCCAGAAATGCGCCGATGATGCGGCGACGAATCGTATCATTGGCGGGCGGATGCGCCTTTGTGTACAGCCGCAGTTTCTTCAGCCCCTCGGGCGAGATGATTTCGCGCAACAAGTCGAAACCGCCGTGCATCCCAGCCTCTTCCGGCACCCCGGCGATCGACCGCATGATTTCGCCCCACAACAACGGCGCGTCTTCATGGCACCACACCGTCAGCGGACAGTCGGGGCAGGCGGCGCGGACGTCGCTTACCGTGCGCGACCAGCGCAGCGCCAGCGGGTTGATCCCCGCGAGGATTTCCCCGAGCGCGTCGGGCGGTTGTTGCATCAGCCCGAACAACGCTGGCACGAAGGTGGCGGGATTGCGCACCGCCAAAAACAGCGCGACGGGGCTGTCGGGAAACACGTTGCGAACCCAGGCCGCCTTGTATGCCTTGGGATAAATCTGCGCACCCGCAAGGCTGGCCACCGGCATCGAGATGAAATTGGGGTTGGACAGGATCAAACGCTCTGGCTCGTCGCGCTCCAGCATGGTTTCCATAACCACGTCGCGGGTTTCGGCGCTGGCCACGGCACCGCGCAGGCGCAGGGTCACATCGCTTAACAGGTCGCGGTATCGACCGGGGCCGGGCACCGATACGCCCAGATCGCCCAGCGGCCCGCGGTTGCGCAACAGCGATCGCAGCAAACGTTCGCCATCTGTGCAGTGGGCCCCCAGGTGAAGTGCGACGTCCATGAAACCTCTTGCCTGACCGGCGCTGTCCTGCCCCAGAATCCGTTACAAAGTGTTAAGCCTGCACATCATCCACCGCTCAGCGGTTCGACGACCCCGCAAATCGCCCGGCATCTTCGGCGGCGCGGCGGATGGCGTTGGATTTGTTTACCGTTTCTTCGTATTCGGCCTGCGGATCGCTGTCATAGACAACGCCGCCGCCGGCCTGGATGAACAGCGTTTCGTCCTTCAACACGGCAGTGCGCAGGGCGATGCACATGTCCATGTCGCCCCCGGCGCTGAAATATCCCACACCGCCGCCGTAAACCCCGCGCTTTTCCGGCTCAAGCTCGTCGATGATCTGCATTGCGCGCACTTTGGGCGCGCCCGAGACGGTGCCGGCGGGCATTCCGGCGAAAAACGCCGACAAGGCATCTTCGCCGGGGGCCAGATCGCCCACCACATTGCTGACGATATGCATGACGTGGCTGTATTTTTCGACGATGAACTGTTCGGTGGGCCGCACGCTGCCGATCTTCGCCACGCGCCCCACATCGTTGCGCCCAAGGTCGAGCAGCATCAGATGTTCGGCCCGCTCCTTGGGGTCGGCCAGCAGATCGGCCTCAAGCGCGCGATCCTCGTCGGGGGTGGCGCCGCGCCGCCGGGTGCCGGCGATGGGCCGGATGGTGATCTGTCCGCCGAACACCCGCACCAGGATTTCCGGGCTGGCGCCGATCACCTGAAAGCCGCCGAAGTTGAAATAGAACATGAAAGGCGACGGGTTGGTGCGCCGCAGCGACCGATACAGCGCGAAGGGCGGCAGGGTGAACGGCACTGACCAGCGTTGCGAGGGCACCACCTGAAAGATGTCACCGGCGCGGATATAATCCTTGGCCTTTTCCACCGCCGCAAGATAGCCCGCGTGGGTAAAGTTAGACACCGGTTCGGGCGCCTGCGCCGCCTCGCCCAGATCGCGCGACTGGCCTGCGGGCTGGCGTTCGAGATCGCGCACCGCATCCACCACCCGCTCGGCCGCCTGGGCATAGGCGGCACGGGCCGACAGCCCCCCCGACACCCAGGCGGGCGATACCACCGTAACCTCGCCCTTCACCCCGTCCAGCACCGCCACGACCGACGGGCGCAGCATCACCGCATCGGGAAGGTTCAGCGGATCGGGGTTTACATCGGGCAGATGTTCGACAAGGCGGATCATGTCATAACCGAGGTATCCGAACAGCCCGGCGGCGGCGGCGGGCAGATCGGCGGGCAGGGCGATGCGCGACTCCGCAATCAGCGCGCGCAGGTTGTCCAGCGGCGCGCCGGGCTGTTCAACCCATGCGTCGGGGTCGAACCGGGCGGCGCGGTTGATCCGGCTGGCAAAGCCCTGGCACTGCCAGATCAGATCGGGTTTCAGCCCGATCATCGAATAACGCCCGCGCACTTCGCCCCCGGTGACGGATTCAAGAATGAAGGTGTCGGCCCGCGCCTCGCCCAGTTTCAGCATCAGTGACACGGGCGTGTCCAGATCGGCCGCCAAGCGGGCATAGACAACCTGATTCTCGCCCCGTTCATACCCGGCGGCAAAGCTTTCAAAGCTTGGGATCAGATCCATGGCAGGCGCTTTCGGGAAAAGGGGGGGTTACGGGAACTGTGCGTTCACGGCGTTGATCGCGGCCTGTTCCAGTTGGATCCCGGCCTGTCCCTCAACCGCGCGGGTGAAAGCGTCGATCATGTCCTGGGCATAGGTCTGGGCGGTCTGGGCGGCAAAGCCTTCACGGATCACCTGCGCCTCGGCGCTGTCGATGGCCGGCGGGTTCACCGCGTCGAGTCGCACCAGATATGCACCGGTATCGTCGGAGATCACCTGCATCTCGCCCGGCTGCATGGCGAACACGGTTGTGACCAGAACACCGGGCGCATCTTCGAGAAAGGCATCGCGCAACGTACCGGGCGCGCTGATCGGCGGGATCGGTCCGGCGAACAGGCCCTCGCCGCCCTCAACCGCCGTTTTCAGCGCTTCGGCCTGGGCGGTCAGGGCGGTGGCCGTTTCAGCGGCGTCCCAACCCTGGATCGCGATCACCTTGACGGCGTCAAGCGGCTGCACCGTGGGTGGTACGATTTCATCCAGCCGCAGCGCGAAAATGCCGCCATCTTCCAGCGTCAGCACCTGGGGAAAATCGTCCAGCTCTGCGGCCTGGGCGGTGGCGCGGAAATCCAGATAGCGGGTGATCGGTTCTTCGCTGTTCTCATCCAACAGAACCTCGCCCAGTTCCAGAGGTGTCTCGGCGGCGACATCTTCCAGCGTGGCCCCCCCGGCCAGCAGATCGTCAACCGGGTCGATCTGATCTGTCACCAGACGGCGCGCGGCGCCATCTGCGAATTCCGCCAGCAGATCGTCGCGCGCGTCCTCAAAGCTGGTTTCGGTGGCGCCGAGTATGCCATTCACCCGGATCAGCGCCGGCCCCAGATCGGTGTCGACCGGCCCGGCGATGCCGGGTCCGTCCAGCGCGAACACCGCATCGGCGGCGGCGCCCAACTGAGCGCGCGACAGATCGCCCAGATCAATGTCGCCGGGCGTCAGGCCCCGCGCCGCGACAAGGGTGTCGAAATCGGTTTCATCCGTGTCAATGGCGGTGCGGGCGGCGGCGGCTTCTTCCGCCGTGCCAAAGACCAGCCGTTCGACCAGCCGGCGTTCGGGCTGCACGAATTCGTCGATGCGGGTATCGTACAACGCGCGCAATGCGTCGTCGTCGACATCCACCTGATCGGTCATCATATCCGGGGTCAGCCAGACATATGTCACGCGCCGCTGTTCCGGCAGGGTGAACAAAGCGGGGTTGGCGTCATAGAATGCCTTGATCTGGTCCTCGGTCGGGGCGGGCAGCGGAGTGGCCAGATCGGCGGGGTGGAACGGCACATAGGTGAAATCGCGGGTTTCGCGGGCATAAGTAAACAGCGTGTCGGTGAACACTTCGGGCGTGATTGCCCCGGCGACGATGGCCCCCTGCAACAGCGTGCGGGCGGTTTCACCGCGGATGGTGGATTCGAACTGGGCCACGGTCTGATTGTTCTGGCGCAGCACGAACTCATAGGTGTCGCGGTCGAACTGGCCGTTCAGCCCCTGAAAGGCCGGCACGTTCAGAATGTCGCGGCGCACCGCCGCATCGCCCACAGACAGGCCCAGATCCCGCGCCTCGTTTTCCAGCGCGGTGGTGGCGATCACCTGTTGCAGAACGGCACTGTCCAACCCGAACTGTTGCGCCTCGGCCATGGTAAAGCGCCGGCCGGTCTGCGATTCCAGCGTGCGCAATTCCTGTTGCAGCGCCTGGGCATAGCGATCGGTGGAAATCTTGGTGCTGCCGACGCTGCCGATGCTGCGCACCGTACCGCCAAAGTTGCCGACGCCAAACCCCATAAGCCCCACGACAAGCAGCAACACGATGATCCAGACAAAAGTGTTGGATGCCTTGCGCTTTGCTGATCTGGCCATTCTGCCCCCCGGTTTTCAGTGCCCCGGCGCGACCGGGCCGGCAATACCTATGACAGGCGCGCCATGGGGGCAAGACGCGGGCGCGCTATTGCGCCCAGCGGGGCGGGCGTTTTTGCAGAAATGCGTCGATGCCTTCGGCGGTGTCGGGGTGGGCCATGTTTTCGACCATCACCGCACCGGTGTGGGCATAGGCGGCGGACAGGGGCAGCTCCAGCTGTTCGTAGAACGCCCGCTTGCCGATTCTGACCGCGCTGCCCAGTTTCGCGGCGACGGTGCGCGCCAAGGCCTGTGTTTCATCGGCCAGGGTGTCGCCGGGCACGGCGTGGTTGATCAGGCCCAGTTCGGCAGCTCGGGCGGCGGTAATGAAAGCGCCGCTGGTCAGCATCTCAAACGCCTGTTTGCGCGGCACATTGCGTGACAGGGCCACCATCGGCGTTGAACAGAACAGCCCGATGTTGACTCCATTCACGCCAAAGCGTGTGTCGTCGGCGGCAATCGCCATATCGCAGCTCGCCACCAGCTGGCACCCCGCGGCGGTGGCGATGCCGTGCACCTGCGCGATGACCGGCTGGGGCAGGGCGGGAATGGCCTGCATCACCTGGGCGCAGCGGTTGAACAGATCTTGCAGCGCCGCCGCGCCGCCATCGTTTGCCCGTCGCTTTGCAGCCAGTTCGCGCAGGTCATGCCCGGCGCAAAACGCCTTGCCCGCACCGCTCAGGATCACGACGCGGATGTTGGCATCGGTTGCCAGCGCGACAAAGGCATCGTCCAGCGCCGCCAGCATGGCATCGGACAGCGCGTTCAGGTTGTCCGGGCTGTTCAGCCGCAGATGCGCCACCGCCCCATCGTCATGTCGTTCCAGGATCGCCATCTTGCCCTCCGCCCGGTTTGGCGCAAGTTTAGCGCACACAGGGGGGGACGCAACGCATGACGCTGAAAATGGACGCTGTCGCCTTGCAAGGCTTTCTGGTGCAGGAATTTCCCCAGGTTGCCGCAGATTTCGTGATCGAATCCGTCACCCCCGACGCGCTGCGCGTCCGTCTTGTGGTGGATCAACGGCACCTGCGGCCGGGCGGCACGGTGTCGGGGCCGTCGATGTTTGCCCTCGCGGATGTCGCGATCTATCTGACCATCCTGTCGCGAATCGGGGCGCAGGCGCTGACCGTGACCACGAATTGTTCGATTGATTTCATGCGCAAACCCGCCGCTGGGGTCGATCTTCTGGCTGAGGCGCGGCTGCTGAAACTGGGGCGGGTTCTGGCAGTGGGCGATGTGCTGATCCACTCGGTCGGGGTCATGGCCCCGGTGGCGCGGGCCAGCCTGACCTATTCGATCCCGCCCGTGCCTGCCGCCGCCCGCTGAACCATCCCGAACAGATCGCGCGGGTCGTCGGGATCGGCCACCATATCCAGCCGCTGGAACAGCCCGGTTTTGTCCAGCCGGGCGCGGACATAACACAGGGCGCTGAAATCCTCGATCGCAAAGCCCACCGAATCAAACAGCGTGATCTGCGCCGCCCCGGTGCGCCCGGTGGCCTTGCCCGCCATCACCTGCCACAGCTCGGTGACGGGGTGGTCGGGGTCCAACTGCTGAATCTCGCCCTCGATCCGGGTTTGCGGCGGGTATTCGACGAAGATGTCGGACCGCAGCAGGATGTCGCGGTGCAGTTCCGTCTTGCCTGGGCAATCGCCGCCGATGGCGTTGATGTGCACCCCGGCGCCCACCATGTTGTCGGTCAGGATTGTCGCATTTTGCTTGTCTGCGGTGACGGTGGTAATGATTTGTGCGCCCTGGATCGCCTGTTCCGGGCTGTCGCAGGCAACAAGGCTCAGCCCGCGCCCGGCAAGATTTCGCATCGCCTTTTTGGTGGCCTTGCTGTCGGTGTCGTACAGGCGCACCGTGTCAATGCCGCAAACCGCCTTGAAGGCCAGCGCCTGAAATTCACTCTGCGCGCCATTGCCGATCATTGCCATGGTGGTGGCGCGCTTTGGGGCCAGATGTCGGGCAGCCAGTGCGCTCATCGCGGCAGTGCGCAGGGCGGTCAGGATGGTCATCTCCGACAGCAGCACCGGATAGCCAGTGGCCACATCCGCCAAAAGCCCGAATGCAGTAACGGTTTGCAGCCCGTCCTTCATGTTTTTCGGGTGGCCGTTGACATATTTGAACCCATAGGTGTCACCGTCCGAGGTGGGCATCAGTTCGATCACCCCCTCCAGCGAATGCGAGGCGACGCGGGGGGTTTTGTCAAACGAAGGCCAGCGCAGGAAATCTGCCTCAATCGCGTCGGCCAGACCGCACAACATCTGCTCCAGGCCGATCCGGTGGATCAGTTGCATCATGTGATCCACCGATACGAAGGGCACAATGGCCAGCGGGCCGGGGGTGCTCATGCGAAGCCCCGTGTCGGGCGGTCGAACACCTTGCGCCCCAGCAGCGACGCGGTGAGATCCACCATCAAGGCGGCAGTCCGGCCGCGTTCGTCGAGGAACGGGTTCAGCTCCACCAGGTCCAGCGAGGTGACCATCCCCGATTCGTGCAGCATTTCCATCATCAGATGCGCCTCGCGAAAAGTTGCGCCGCCTGGCACTGTGGTGCCGACACCGGGCGCGATGGAGGGATCCAGAAAATCGACATCCAGCGAAACGTGCAGCATCCCGTTTGCCGCGCGCACCTTGTCGAGAAAGGTGCGCAACGGAGCACCGATGCCGGTTTCGTCAATCTCGCGCATGTCGTGCACGGCAATGTCGCTGGCCAGCAATGCCACGTGTTCGGCCCGGTCGACCGAGCGGATGCCGATCATGCAAATCTGATCATCGGGCACCGGGGCGGACACGGGCGGAAAGGCGTCAAATCCGGCGCGCCCGGTCAGATAGGCGACGGGTGTGCCGTGCAGATTGCCGCTTGTGGTGGTCTGGGGGGTGTGGAAATCACTGTGCGCATCCAGCCACAACACGAATTGCGGGCGGTTCACGGCGGCGGCATGGGCGGCCACGCCTGAAACGGTGCCCAACGCCAAGGCGTGATCGCCACCCAGGAAAATCGGCATCCCCTCGGCCATGGCGGTGCGGGCGGCGCTTTGCAGGGCCTCGGTCCAGGCGACGGTCTCGCTCAGCGCCACAAGGTGGCTGGGCATCCCGGCATGATCGCGCAGCGGGGCAGGGCGCAGGTTGCCCCGATCCGTCACGCCATGGCCCAGATCGCGGATCGTCTCGGCCAGACCGGCCACACGAAAGGCATCGGGGCCCATGATGCAGCCGCGCCGGTCCTTGCCACTGTCCACCGGTGCCCCCACGAGAATCACGTCCTGTTTCATTGGCGCCTGCCTTTCCTGATGCGGTCCTGCGAATGTGACGCCAGATCGCGTTGGAATACAGCGGCCGTTCAGACCAATTTGACGTGACACCGACCGGTTCGGAGGATATTATCGCCGATATGGACGATACCGACCTGGCCCTTGTTGCCGCCCTGCGCGCCGATGCCCGCCTGCCCCTGGCCGAACTGGCAAAGCGGCTGGGCAAGTCCCGTGCCACTCTGCGCGCCCGGATCGAACGGATGCAGGCCAATGGCGACATTCAGGGCTTCACCGTGCTGACGCGCGCCGATGTGGCGCGCGCGCCGGTGCGCGGTCTGATGATGCTGGGCATCGAAGGCGCGGGCACCACCCGTCTGATCCACCGCCTGCGCGGCCTGCCTCAGGTGCGCGCGGTTCATTCGACCAATGGCAAATGGGATTTGATCGTCGATCTTGCGGCGCAAACGCTTGAGGATCTGGACAAGACATTGTTCACCATCCGCGAACTACCCGGTATCACGTCCAGTGAAACAAACCTGCTGCTGTCGACGCGCACGCCCTGAGTTGCGGCACGAGACGGCGAAATCCGGGTTTTGCGGCTGATTTCTTCTTGCCAAAAATACTCAAAAAACGCGTTCAGTTTTCGCGTCGGGTCAGGGCGGCGATCCACACCACGACCAGCGCAAAGGACAACACGGCGTTCCATCCCGCCATGGACATGCCAAGAAACTGCCAGACGATTTCGTCACACATGACCAGAGTTTCAGAGATGTCGGTCGACAACAGGTCGGTGCCCGAAAGCTCTGACAGCCCCGCGCCGGTGCCGGTGCACGACGATGGTCCTTCCCATAGCTTCCACTCCACCCCGGCGTGAAACACGCCGATGGCCCCCGTGCTCAGCGCCGCAAGGGCACCGAGGGCCGCAACGATGGCCAGCGGAGCAAAGGCCCCGACGGCGCCAAGGGTGACAGCGGCGGCATGGGGCCAGCGCTGCCAGAGACACATCTTGCAGGGTGCATAGCCCAGCGCCTGAAAGAAAAACGCTCCGGCCAGCAAGCCGAGCGAGCCTGCTGCCGCCAGCAATATGAGTGATCGACGGGTCACAGATACCTCACTATGTAGAAACCTCCCAGAAGGATGACGACGAACAGCGTGAACATCAGCCCAAGCCGCCGCTCGATGAATATGCTGATCGGCGCACCAAACCGCCACAACAGCGCCGCGACCACAAAGAACCGCAGCCCCCGCGCGATGATACTGGCGACAATGAACACCGGCACCGAAAGGCCGGTGGCGCCCGACATGATGGTAATCACCTTGAAAGGAAACGGTGTCACACCGGCGATCAGAACAGCCCACGCGCCCCATTCGTTATAGCGCGCGGCAAATTCGTCGAAATAGGCATCCTTGCCATAAAATGCCAGAACCGGTTGGCCCACCGTTTCAAACAGCGCGGCGCCGATCCAATATCCCAGCATCCCCCCCGCGACAGAGGCCGTCAGGGCCACCCCGGCAATCAGCCAGGCGCGGGACGGACGGGCGAGGATCATCGGGATCATCAGAACATCCGGTGGAATCGGAAAAACCGAGCTTTCAACGAATGACACAAACCCCAGCGCCCAGAGGGCATTGCGGCTTTGCGCGAGGCCCAGCACCCAGATGTAAAAACGTCTCAGCATATGGTGTGGTCCCTCGCCTGCCCCGCCCTTGCAGCACGGGCGCAGGGCCGCGTCAACCGACACTGCGTCATCAGGCCGTCGGGAACCGTTTGCCATCGTCGGTAGTTCGAATAGGCTTTGATCAGCGCGGTCGGAAACCGGGGCAAAAACGGGCGATGGCAGGGGAGTTATTCGATGAAATGGCAAGGGCGGCGCACCAGCCGGAACATCGAGGACCGGCGCGGCGCATCCGCCGGGCGCGTCGCGGGTGGAATTGGCGGGCTGGGTCTGATCGCCATTGTGGTTGTTGGTTATTTTCTGGGCATTGATGTGACGCCGCTGTTGCAACAGGGCGCAACGTCACCGTCACCGTCAGGCGGCGGCGACGCGCAGATCACGGCGCAGGATCAGAAGGCCGGACAATTTGTCGCGGTCACCCTGGCGGACACCGAAGAGGTCTGGGCCGAGGTGTTTCGTCAGCAGTTGGGCGAAACCTATACACCTGCCACCCTTGTCCTGTTCAAGGGCGTGACCGACAGCCCTTGTGGCGGCGCTTCGGGTGCCACGGGGCCGTTTTACTGTCCGGCGGATCAGAAGGCGTATCTGGATACCGATTTCTTTACCACGCTCGCCCGCCAATTGGGCGCCAAGGGCGATTTCGCCGCAGCTTATGTGGTGGCGCATGAAATCGCCCACCATGTGCAGAATGAACTGGGCATCCTTGGTCAGGCCAACCGGATGCGTGCCGCCGCCAGCCCGGAACAGAGCAATGGCATCTCCGTACGGATCGAGTTGCAGGCGGATTGCTATGCCGGGATCTGGGCGCGGGCGGCGCAGGACACATTCGCCAGCCTTGATCCCGGCGACGTGGCCGAGGCGATGAACGCCGCGAAACAGATCGGTGACGACACGTTGCAGCGAAATGCCGGACGCGTGCCCAGCCCCCACACCTTTACCCACGGCACATCGGACCAGCGGCAGCGGTGGTTTGCCCGGGGCTTTGAAACCGGCGCGATGGCGCAATGCGATACTTTCGGCGCCAACCGGCTGTAGCTGTGCGTTTTTCGCTTTTCCCGGCGGCGGTGGCGTTATAGACAACTTAGGTCCGGACGCGCTGAACCGTATCGGGCCCGAGTGGCGGAATGGTAGACGCAGGGGATTCAAAATCCCCCGCCGCAAGGCGTGCCGGTTCGAGTCCGGCCTCGGGTACCACCTTGTTTTTATGGTTTCCTTCGCAGATTTTTTGGTGGTGAAACAAGGGTCGATTTTGCGTTGTCTCCCACCCTCTGCTCTCATGTGCTTACTATGACCGTCGCATTTGGGCATCGCGCGACATCGTTTTCCGGCCCGCTTGTTTGCGTTACAATGCTGCGATTTCCAAACTTCGGCGCGTTACCGTTTGAGTCCCGGCGTCTGACAAGCCCGCTTCAGCAAGCTCTACAAAGGCTCGCTTTAGCAACCCGTGAAGGCTTAGCGTTTTCTGATTAGGCATGAACCTCAGCCAATTTCAGCAGGCGGCAGGGCATGGGCGGGGTTTGGACGCTGGCCTACTTCACCCCCCCCTCCGTGCCGACAAGCGTGAGACATCTGCCTGGCTGAAGTTTACACATGAGGGTGCAGGAGCACGTACACATGGTTATGCCATCACAACATCGGTTTCCCCGGATACCGATCTGAAACATCTTTGCCAACGACAGCGCCTATCCGCGTCGTTGCCGCGCCAGTGGCCCCCACGGCCGAGCTGACGCCGATTATCGCCGATTTGGCAGGCTGTCGCCTCCCGCTGCCTCACGCGCACGCGCAGATCGCCCCCGAAACTCTCGCTGTGCTGCCGCCGCCGTCGCGCATCGGCCCCTGCGTGGGGTAGGTAGCAAAGTTCATCTGTGTCGGGCTGACCTATCCCGACCATGCCGCCAAAAGCGGAATGCACGTGTCGGCCGAGCCGGTCCTGTTCATGAAAGCCACCAGCGCGATCTGCGGGCCGAACGACAACATCATACCCCGTCCGGCTCGCAGAACACCGACTGGGAGGTTGAGCTGGGCATGATGATCGGACGGAAAGCGCGTTACCTGTCCGAGGCGGACGCGCTGGCTCAAGTTGCTGGTTATTGCGTGATCAACGATGTTTCAGAGCGTGCCTTTCAGATCGAGAGAGGCGGGCAATGGGTGAAGGGAAAGAGCGCAGGCACTTTCGGCCCCATCGGCCCGTGGCAGGTGACGCGCGACGAGGTTCCTGACCCGCAGAACCTTTCGCGCCAGCAATTTCAGAAATTCCGACGATGGTTGACAATTCTGCAAATGATCGGGCAACAGAGCCGGACCTTCATGTCCGGTTTTTCTGTTCCGGGTGCCGGGTTAGCAAGACAAAGACGCCTCCGGGATGCGGCTGCGATGACAGCGGGCCCGGATTTGACGGGGGCGAACCGGCGTTTTGCCCGGGCCTTGTTGCGATACCAGCCAGTTTCCGCTGTCATGTTGCGCTGCACCTTGATGCGCGGGTCGCGTTCATCGGCATGTTCGGCGCGAATATCGGCGGCGATTCGGTGGCATCGCGGCGGAACGGGATGACCCGCAAAAGGGGCGATCCCTTGGCAATGATATGCAACCCGTCAAGTCCGGTTGCAAAGAACGGAAAATGTACAGGTGAGCGATATGTGTCGGTGTCGACGATCCCCGACGTCACCTCGAAAATACCATTGGGCCGGTTCATCGGGTCGAGAAACAGACAACTCCAACCCGGAGGCGCGATGGATCGCCCAGAAATTGTGGAACTTGCACGGCGGACACTTGCCCCATGGGTTTCCCCTGACCTGATGCAATCCCCCTCCGTGGTTCGAGGTGGGCGGCCGGTCGAAATCGCGCCCGGTATTCACCGTCTTGTCGCCACCGGCGACTTCCATCCGCAGGGTCGCGGGCGGGGTCCGGATCCAGCCGGTCGTCATGGCGCCGAGAAACGGCATACACCAGTCCGGTGTCCGTGGGTGACACGGCATCGGGGGTGATGGCGGGCAGTTCGCGGAACCAGTCGGGCAATGGCTGCGGGCGGGCACCGGCGGGGTTATGATGCCTTCATCCTTTGGATCGCAGACAAAGCGGATGGTTTTCGGGGTGCGGTCGAAGAAGATGGGGCAACTCGGGTGTCGGCAGCGTCAGGACAACGCCTGTGCCGCCGGTTTAATCCGCGGCGGTGGTATCTTGCGCGGTGCCGCCACACAAAGGCGCCAGTTGCACAAGGCCGACGCCGAACACATCGTCGCGCCCTGGCGCCCCCAGATCGCGCGCCGTCGCTGCAAGGGTGCGCGCCACCTTGCCCACCGTCATGTCCGGGTATTCGCTCCGCAGTATGGCGACGGCGGCGGTGACAAAGGGCGCGGCAAACGAGGTGCCGGTCTTGTCGCGCGCGCCCCGCACCGAGGCCGCAGTCCAGACCCCGACACCGGGTGCCGCGAAATCCACATGCGGCCCCTGGCCGGCGCGCCGATAGACTGCACCGTTGCGATCCACCGCCGTGACCGTCAGCACCGGGTCATAGGCGCCGGGGAATACCGGCTTGGCGCGGGGCCCGTCATTGCCGGCGGCGGCAACGATGACGATGCCGCGCGCGGTCAGGCGGGTGACCATGCGTTCCAGAACGATGTTCGGCGGGCCAGACAGGCTCATGTTGATGACATCGACATCCTGTGTCGAAAGTCGGTCCATGGCGTCGACCAGGCTGAACACATCGCTGCGCTCGTCGCCGCGGGTTTTGTGAAAGGCGTCAATGGCGATGACCGATGCCTGGGGCACCACCCCGGGCGAGCGGCTGTCGGGTTGGCCGATCAGGATGGCGGCGACGGCTGTTCCGTGCTGTCGCCCCGAAGGCGGCTGGCCGCCGGTTGCGTCGGACAGAACCGTCAGCCGACCGGCGGCAAAGGTTTCATGGGCGGGGTTGATCCCGGTGTCGATCAGGCCGATCCGTGCCCCGGCGCCGCACCCCGGCAAAGCCGCCGCATCCGTCCATCCGACCAGCTCGAACCCCGGGCAATGCGGGCCGTCACAGGCCAGCGCCGCACCTTCATCGGTGCGATAATAGTGGTTGAAATCGGCGGTGTTTCCGGTGGGCAAGGCGCGCACCTCGTCGCGCGCCGCGATCAGCGACGTCCCTTGCGGGATACGCAGCCTGTGCGACACCGTCGCCAGCTGAAGTGTGATCCGGGTTTCGATCACCTGATAGCCGCGCGCGGTCAGCACCGCCAGGTCGGCTTCGGACAGGTCGATCACCACGATTTCGTTCGGCGCACGGTCGGGCAGGGGGGCCACCCGGGCAGGTGTGGTACGGCGCGGTGCGGTTGCGGCGGGGCGGCGTGTCGTGTTGCGCAGGAACGGGCGCGCGGCGTCATCCGTGTCGTCGCTGCGGTTGGTGGAAGGGCCTGCGCCATCATCGTCGTCGTCATCGTCATCGTCATCGTCGTCGCCGCTGTCATCATCATCGGCCCAGGCGGCACTCAACACCCCCCCGCGATCCACCATTGTCGGCACCGTCAGAACGAGGGCAACCATGATGCACCAGCGCAGCAGTATTCCAGAGACAGTTCGATACATCCTGAGTGTCCTTTGTCGTGAATGATGTGCCTGGCCCTTGGCAATGACGCATCCAGTGTTAAACCGAGGGTAGTCTGCCAAGCCGATATGGCCAACGCAGGAGACAGAACAATATTCCGTTGTTTCGTCGATCGTGTGAAAGTTTTGCCATGTCTGATCCCTTTGCCGATGATCTGATTGCGCTTTTGCCGAACCTCAGGCGGTTCGCCCTGTCGGTTTGCCGATCGCGCGACGTGGCCGACGATCTGGTGCAGATCACGGTCGAGCGGGCGTTTTCCGGCCGCGCCGGATTTGATCCGGCGACGCGGCTGGATGCCTGGTTGTTCCGCATCCTGCGCAACGCCTGGATCGACATGGTGCGCCGGTCAAAAACACGCGGCATCGAAATCGACATTGCCGATGCCCCCGACGCCCCGTCGGTGGATGGGCGAAAAACGGTCGAAACGGTGCTGATGCTGAAATCGGCGCGGGCGGAAATCAACCGTCTGCCACCCGACCAGCGCGAGGTGATTTTGCTGATCTGCGTCGAGGAGCTGAGCTATAAAGAGGCGGCGGGGGTTCTTGACGTGCCCATCGGAACGGTGATGAGCCGGCTGGCACGGGCGCGGATCGCTCTTTCAAAGGCGATGGGAATAAATCCGCCGCCGGCGCGTTTCCCTGACAGAGCAGGAGACACAGCATGAGCGCGGTTGAATTTTCCGACGAAGACCTGATGGCCTATGCCGATGGCGAACTGGCCGATGATCGCGCCGAAGCGCTGGATCTGGCGCTGGCCGGGGATGCCGCGCCGGCCCAGCGTCTGGCCCAGCGTCTGGCCCTGTTCGTAGACACACGCGGCCTCGCGGCCGAGGCCCTGCGCCCGATGCTGGATGAACCCGTGCCGGATCATCTGGTGCAACGGGTGCGTGATCTGGCGGCGACGGCCCAGCCTGCCCGCACGGTCGTGGCGTTTCCGGCGCGCCCGGCGGTGCGGCCGCTGTGGCACCTGCCCGTCGCGGCCAGCGTCGCGCTGGCTGTTGGTCTGGGGGCGGGACTGATGCTGCGCGGCCCGGACGCGCCCGGTGGCCCGGTTTCGCTGGCCTTCTTGGCGACTGATCCCGAGACGGCGCAGGTGCTGACCACACTTGCCTCGGGCAATGCCGCCACGCTGACGGACGGGACACGGATCGTGGCGGTGTCCACGTTCCGGGCCGCCGACAATGCCCTGTGCCGCGAATACGAGGTGACCGGCGCAACCGAGGCGGCCTTTGTGTCGGTCGCCTGCCATGATGGGCAGGCGTGGCAGATGCGCCTGGCTGTGGCGACCTCGCTCAGGGATGATGGCGCCTATGTGCCGGCCGGGTCATTGGAAACGCTGGATGCTTACCTGGTCGCCACCGCGGCCGGTGCGCCCCTTGCCGAGGATCAGGAGGCCGCGGCCCTCGCCGCCCTGTCGCGCTGATCCCCCGGCAGGGGCTCAGCGCATGATCAGGATCGGCACCCGACAGGACCGGATCATTTCCGTGGTGGTCGAGCCGATGATCAGGGACCGCACCCGTGAATGGCCATAGGCCCCCATGACCAGCAGTTCGTGGGTGGCCATTTCAGTGATCTTCGCCAGCACCTTTTCAGGCTCGCCGCTTTGCACGATGATTTCCGCCTCGAACCCACCGGCCTTCAGCGTGGCCGCCGCCGAAGTCAGCGTGCGTCGAATGTCGGGGGTATCCTTGCCGGCAAACACCAGTGAAACCTGCAACCCGTCAAACAACGGACTGCGCGAGATATAATCGACCGCCTTCAGCGAGGATGGCCCGCCGTCGAACGCCACCAGAACCTTTTCGACCGGTTTGAAGGCACGGTTGGCGATGAACACCGGCTTGTGGCTGGCGCGCAGGATGCGTTCCAGGTTTGACCCCAGATGCTGCATGGCGTGGCCTGCCGCCTCGCCGCGCTTGCCGATGACGATCATCTCGCCCTGCTGTTCCTTGTCGGTGATCGTTTCCACCAGATCGCCCTGGCGCAGGCGGGTTTCCACGGCGATTTCGCCCTCGCCTTCTATGATGGCCTTTGCGTCTTCCAGAATGGCGCGCCCGTGTTCATGGGTCAGTTTCGCGCGGGCGGCATCCAGTTCGGACAGTTCTTTCAGCAGGGCAGTGCGGGCGCCAAGGCGGATGGCACCGCTCAGATCCTGTTTGTCCATGCCGTCACGGCGGCCCATCACATGATAGATCTTGACCTTCCAGCCGTTCTTGCCCGCAATCCATGCGGCGTGGTGGCAGACGCTTTCGGAATAGGCCGAACCATCGACCAGAGCGATCAGGGTGTTGGTTGTCATTTTCGTTTCCTCCCTCAATGGCTCATCAGCTTGTCCATCGCGCCCGGCTTGTCATGAATGGCAAGCTGATCGACGATGGTTTCCGACGCCTGGTTCAGGCCGATGATTTCGACCTCGGCCCCTTCGCGACGGAACTTCAGCACCGCCATGTCCAGCGCGGCAACCGATGAAATATCCCAGATATGAGCACGGCTGACGTCGATTGTCACCTTTCCCGGCGCTTCCTTGAAATCGAATGCCTTCATGAAGTCGTCGGACGAGGCAAAGAAAAGCTGTCCCTCGACGATATAGGTGCGGTGGTTGCCGTCCGGCGTGATTTCGCTGCGCACCCCGAAAAGCTGCGCGATTTTCCAGGCAAAGAAGATGCCCGACAGCAGAACCCCCACCAGAACGCCAATGGCCAGGTTGTGGGTGTAAACCACGAAGAACACCGTGGCCAGCATCACGATGGACGATGATCTGGGATGGTCGCGCAGGTTCTTGATCGACGACCAGGAGAAGGTGCCGACCGACACCATGATCATGATCGCCACAAGCGCCGCCATGGGGATGATTGCCACGATGTCACCGAGGGCAACCACCATGATCAAAAGGTAAACACCCGCCGCAAAAGAGGAAAGCCGCCCGCGCCCGCCGGATTTCACGTTGATGATCGACTGGCCGATCATCGCACAGCCGGCCATGCCACCGATGAACCCGGTCGCGGTGTTGGCGATGCCCTGGCCGATACACTCCTGATTGCGGTTCGAGGGGGTGTCGGTCAGATCGTCGACGATCTGCTGTGTCATCAGACTTTCCAGCAGGCCCACGACGGCGACGGCGATGGAATAGGGAAAGATGATCGAAAGGGTCTCAAAGGTCAGCGGAATGTCGGGGATCAGGAATATGGGCAGGGTATCGGGCAAAGCGCCCATATCACCCACGGTGCGCACATCCCACCCCATGACAAGGGTCAGCACCGTCAGCACCACGATAGTGACCAGAGGTGACGGAATCGCCTTGGTCAGCATCGGGAACAGGTAAATGATCGCCAGCCCGCCAGCGACCAGGAAATAGGTCAGCATCGGCACCTTGGACGGGTCAAGTTCAGGCAGTTGCGCGATGAAGATCAGAATGGCCAGCGCGTTGACAAAGCCGGTCATCACCGATTTCGACACAAAGCGCATGACATAGCCCAGTTTCAGGATCCCTGCGCCGATCTGCAACAGCCCCGCCAGAACGGTGGCGGCCAGCAGATATTCCAGCCCGTGGTCACGCACCAGCGTCACCATCAGCACCGCCGTGGCCGCCGTGGCCGCCGAGATCATGCCGGGCCGCCCGCCGGTGATTGCCGTAATCACGGCGATCGAGAAAGACGCGTAGAGCCCCACCTTGGGGTCCACCCCCGCGATGATTGAAAATGCGATTGCCTCGGGAATGAGCGCGAGGGCAACGACAAGGCCCGCGATCAGATCGCCGCGGATGTTTTGCGTCCACTGACGCTGGTAATTCGAGAAGGAAATCATGAACCGTTCTTATCCCTAAGCCGTGGGCACATCTGCCTGCGGTCTTGGTTGTGGTCGTCTCTTGACGGGTTGTCCGGCGGATCGGCGGCCGGAAGAGCCAGCCGGCGCAGGGTGCCGGCTCCTTGTTTGTTGGCCGGGTGATAGGGGCACCGTCGGTGAAAGCCAACCCGCCCAGTGCAATCCCCATCGTTTCATCGGGAAATAATGCGAAATTCGCGCAGAGCGCCTGTTTTGGCGTCGATCGACAAATCCCGACGAAACCTGCACGTCACTATCAAGAAGCTGGCCGATGCCACCATGCGCGCGCGCCTGCACGCGCTGTACGACCACTGCATCATCGAATGGCGGTCTGATATTCAGGTGCTGGACGACAAGGACAATGCGTCTGACATCACCTGCAACCGAGACAATCTTCTTGAGCTGGCTGAATTGCGCGGCTTGCCGGAAATCGTCAGTCCGCTGGAATCTTTCGAGGCTGAGTGCACGGATGCGGGGAGGCTGATAGCTGAGGATGACGAGGGCACACTAAAAAACTTACAGCAGCGCTGATGTGGACCATGAGGTATTCGCCCGCTGAGGTCGAGTGTCTGGAACACAAGCAAGCGCCGCAGTTGAATGACAGGGTTGACCTGTAAAGCTGGTTTCTCTGGCAGGCGTTCCACCACCTTCGCGGATCCAGACCCATTGGGATGTCGGTTGGCCCTATCCCACTTGCCGCGATCGCCGGCTATTCCAAATGGCTGGGCCAGACATGCCCTATCGAAAAGGGGCGGCGGGCCAAGGTCGTCGTGGCGCCGGGTGCGTAGAGGCGGTTGAACACCTACGCCCGCCCTAGAGAATCGACATCAAGCTTGCGTTTGCCCGAGCGCATGGCTTGCCCGAGGGCCCGGTCAAAACCAAGGTCTTTCGACAGTTCATGCAGTGCAAAGACGGCACCATAGGCCCGGCGGGCAGGTGGGTAATTTCGAGCTTAGCAGGTTCCTCGCGTCCGGCAGAGTCCCCGGTGAGGGCATCAATGTCGCCATTTTGCATACCGTCGATGCGCCCGAGATTGGCCAGGTTCCAAGGGAAAGTGAGGGGCGGGTTGAAAAACCTTGCCTGCAAAATTCCAATGCCTCATCCAGCTGTGCCATATCGACCCACGCTTGCCAGTGCGCTGGCACGAACCGCCGCAAATTGCCGGGTCCAAGGTCGGTCAGGGATATCACATGCCTTGGCAGCCTCGGTTTCTTCTCTGCAAAAATACTCAAAAACGCTTGCGAGAGGCGCAGTCAGTCGCGTTTTCCTGCGAACCTGATTTGCCAGTCGGCCCGCTGGTCATCGGTGATCTTGGCGAAGGTTACTTCGGGCACCGAAAATGCGTGGCCCTGGGGCAGGGTCGTCAGGGCGGCGACAATATCATCGGGCCAAGAGTCGTCGCCGGTATGCAGCGCGGCCAGAAGCGCCTCGGCTGCATCAGGGATGAAGGGCCGCGACAGGACAGCATAAACGCGGATCAGGTTCAGCGACAAAGCGATGATCGTCGCGGCGCGGGCAGGGTCGGTTTTGACTGCGGTCCAGGGTGCTGTGGCTTGCAGGTATTCGTTGGCCAGCACCCAGATCGCGCGCAATTCGGCGGCGGCCTTGCGAACTTCGATGGCTTCCATGAAGCCTTCATAGGCGCGGATGCGGGTGGTCAGATCGACCATAAGCCGGTTTTCGGCCTCGGTCATCGGCCCGCTTTTTGGCACCTCGGTGGTGAATTTCGCGGCACAGAACTTGGTCACACGGCTGACGAAATTGCCCAGAACATCGGCCAGATCCTTGTTGATGCTGGCCTGGAAATTTTCCCAGGTGAATTCCGCATCCGAGGATTCTGGCGCGTGGCTCAGCAGCCACCAGCGCCAGTAATCGGCCGGCAGGATCGACAGGGCCTGATCCATGAATATGCCGCGCCCTTGCGAGGTGGAAAACTGGCCACCATCATAATTCAGGTAATTGAACGCCTTGATGTAGTCGACCAGTTTCCAGTCTTCGCCCGCTATCGTATTGGCACCCATGATGGTTGTGGGAAAAGACAGGGTGTGGAACGGCACGTTGTCCTTGCCCATGAATTGCACATATCGAACATCTTGCGCGCCATGGCCGGTGCGCCACCACCGTTGCCACGCGGCATCGTCCAGGCCCTTTTCCTCGGCCCATTCAGCGGCACAGGCGATGTATTCAATCGGTGCGTCGAACCAGACATAGAACACCTTGCCTTCCATCCCCGGCCAGGGTGCATCGCCCTTCTGCACAGGAACGCCCCAGTCAAGATCGCGGGTGATGCCGCGATCCTGCAAGCCGTCGCCGTCGTCCAGCCACTTCCTGGCGATCGAGGTTGTGAGGATCGGCCAGTCGGCTTTTGACTCGATCCATTCCGTCAGCTTGCCGCGCATCTGACTTTGCCGCAGATACAGGTGTTTTGTTTCGCGCACTTCAAGTTCGGTCGAGCCGGAGATCGCGCTGCGCGGGTTGATCAGGTCGGTCGGGTCAAGCTGTTTGGTGCAGTTTTCGCACTGATCGCCGCGCGCCTTGTCATAGCCGCAGTTCGGGCAGGTGCCTTCGATGTAGCGGTCCGGCAGAAACCGGTTGTCGGTGACGGAAAAAACCTGTTTTTCAGATACTTCCGAGATCAGCCCGGCCTTGTCCAGCATCGCCGCGAAATGTTGTGTCAGGCGGTGGTTCTGCTGCGACGACGATCGCCCGAATTTGTCGAACGACAACCTGAACCCGGCGGCGATGTCGGCCTGCACGGCGTGCATCCGGGCACAGAACTCTGCCACAGGCTCACCCGTCTTGGCGGCGGCCAGTTCGGCGGGCGTGCCATGTTCGTCGGTGGCGCACAGGAACAACACCTCGTGCCCGCGCTGGCGCATGTAGCGGGCGTAAAGATCGGCGGGCAGTTGGCTGCCCACCAGATTGCCCAGATGTTTGATTCCGTTGATATACGGAATCGCTGAAGTGATCAGGATGCGTGCCATGGTGCGCCTTTCAGAAATCTTGGCCGCCGATTTAGCGCAGGGCGCGCAGCATGGCCAGCGGTGTCGCGCCGCGCTGATCTGTCGGTTCAGGGTTTACGGCGTGGCGCCGCGTTTGGGCCTTTCCCGGCGGGTTTTCCGCCCTTGGGTCCTTTGAAGCCGCCCGGCTTGCCCCCCGGTGGCACAAACCGTTTCGATGTGTCGCTGGCGCTGGCGCGGGGTTTGGCGGGGCCTTCGCCGCGCGCGGGTGGTTTGCCCTTGAAGGGCGCACGGGGCTTGGCGGGGGCGCTGCCCGCGTCGGCGGGTTTGTCCCACGGGCGCGCTGCCTTGTGGGATTTGAAGCCGTCGGCGCGGCCTTTTGCGGCGGGCTTGCCGTCCGTGCCAAGCGGGCGGTGGCTTTTGGCGCCGCTGGCCGCCCCTTTGACAAAGGGTTTCGCCTTTGGTTTCGGCTTGGGTGCCACCACGGCCACGTCGGGCGCACGGTATTTTTCCGCAGGCGGCGGCGCCGGGGCGTCGGGCGTGTCGGGTTGCCAGCGCGGCTTGGGCGCGGCCTCGATTGGCGCGGGGCGCGGTTCCGGGGCTTCGTCACGCGGCGGGCGCGGAGTGTATTCGCGCACCGGACGGGGGGTGCGGGCGGCGTCGGGGGCCTGGGCCAGACGGCGGATGGCGGTGCCCCCCTCCAGCATCATCGCCGGGCCGATCTTGGCGACAAACGCGGCCTCGGAACTGGCCTGCAATTCGACAAAGGTTTCGGCCTGCTGGATGCGGATCGCCCCGATATCGTCGCGTGAAATGCCGCCCGCCTTGCACAGCATCGGCAACAGCCAACGTGGCTCGGCGTTCTGGGCGCGGCCCACGGCCACTGAAAACCACACCGACGGGCCGAACGGGGCGCGCGGCGGGGGGGGCGTGTCGGGGTCGGACAAATCCTCGGGAGCCGACTGGCGGGTTGAAAACAGCCGCAGATAGGCGGCGGCGATCTGTTCGGGGCTGTACAGGTCCAGCAGGCGGGCGGCAAAGGTGGCCTCGTCCTCGCTGATCGCCTCGTCCCAGACCGGATCTTCCAGCAGGCGGGTTTCGTCCTTGGCGCGCACCTCATCTGCGGTGGGGGGCACATCCCAGGTGGCGCGCACCTTGGCGCCCTGCAACAGACGCTCGGCCTTTTTCTTGACTTTGCCGGGCACGATCAGAACGCTGACGCCCTTGCGCCCGGCGCGCCCGGTGCGGCCCGAACGGTGCAACAGGGTTTCCGAGTTTGACGGCAAATCGGCGTGGATCACCAGTTCAAGGTTTGGCAGGTCGATCCCCCGCGCCGCCACATCGGTGGCGACGCAGACCTTCGCGCGCCCGTCGCGCATCGCCTGCAAGGCATGGGTGCGTTCATTCTGGCTCAGCTCACCCGACAGGGCGACGACCGAGAACCCACGGTTGGAAAACCGTGTGGTCAGGCGCGATACCATGGCGCGGGTGTTGCAGAACACCAGGGCATTGGGCGCCTCGTAAAACCGCAGCACGTTGATGATGGCGTTTTCGGCATCCTGCTGGGCCACCGACAGGGCGCGATAATCAATGTCGGAATGTTGCTGTTTTTCGGCGGTCGTGGTGACGCGCACGGCATCTTTTTGATAGTTTTGTGCAAGTGTGGCGATGGATTTCGGCACCGTCGCGCTGAACATCAGGGTGCGCCGTTCGGCCGGGGCGGTGCCCAGGATATATTCCAGATCCTCGCGGAAGCCGAGGTCGAGCATCTCGTCCGCCTCGTCCAGAACCACGGCACGGATCGTGTCCATTTTCAGGGAATTGCGCATGATGTGATCGCGCAGCCGCCCCGGTGTGGCCACCACGATATGCGCGCCGCGGTCCAGTGCGCGGCGTTCGTCGCGCATGTCCATGCCGCCGACGCAAGAGGCAAGAACCGCCCCGGTGTTGCCATACAGCCACTGCAATTCACGCTTGACCTGCAAGGCCAGTTCACGGGTCGGGGCAATGCACAGGGCCAGCGGTGTGGCCGCCGGGCCAAATCGGCCATCCTCGCCCAGGATCGTCGGACCGATGGCCAGACCAAAGCCCACCGTCTTGCCCGAACCGGTCTGCGCCGAAACCAGCAGGTCGGCCGTGTCCAGAGCGGGGTCGGTCACCGCCTTTTGCACCTGGGTCAGGGCGTCATAGCCACGCTGGGCAAGGGCATCGGCAAGGGTCTGGATCACGGGCACATCTTTCCTGGGGGCGCGACAAGCACCCGCGCATACGCCTTTGGCCCCTGTTTGTATAGGGCCAGCGTATGGGTAAAGGCGGTCGGCATTGCCTTTACCGCCCAGCGGGGTATCCCTGTGCGCAATCACAGGAGATTCGCCATGAAAAAGCTGTCGTTGGGTGCCACCGACATTGTTGTTTCCGAGTTTTGCCTTGGCTCGATGACCTGGGGCAGTCAGAATTCTGAGACCGAGGGCCACGCCCAACTCGATCGCGCGCTTGAACGGGGCGTCGATTTTATCGACACAGCCGAGATGTATCCGGTCAATCCCGTGGCGAAGGAAACCATCGGGCGGACCGAATCGATTATCGGCAACTGGATCGCGCGCAGCGGGCGGCGCGGCGACATCGTGTTGGCGACGAAATGTTCAGGGTATAACGAAAAATTCGTGCGCGAACATCAGCCGGTGACGGGCGAAACCCTGCGCAGCGCCCTGGACGGATCGCTGCGGCGGTTGAACACCGATTATATTGACCTGTACCAGCTGCATTGGCCGAACCGTGGATCGTTCCACTTTCGTCAGGTCTGGGGATTTGATCCCACGGGGCAGGACACCGCGCAGGCGCAGGACCATTTTGCCGATGTGATGGGCGCGCTGGCCGCCCTCGTGACCGAGGGCAAGATCCGCGCCTTCGGCCTGTCCAACGAATCGGCCTGGGGCACGATGAACTGGAACGCGGCGGCGGCGGCCACGGGCGGGCCACGGGTGGCAACGATGCAGAACGAATATTCTCTGTTGTGCCGCCAATACGACAGCGATCTGGCCGAGATGAGCCACCATGAAGATGTCACTTTATTGGCATTTTCTCCCTTGGCGGTGGGACTTTTGACTGGAAAATATCAAAATGGCAACATTCCGGAAGGATCGCGGATGAGCTTGTCACCGGAGCTGGGCGGACGGCGGAGCGACCGTGTGCTCAGCGCCGTCGCCGCCTATCTCGACGTGGCGCAAAAGCATGGGATCGATCCGGTTCACATGGCACTGGCGTTTACCCGGTCGCGCCCGTTCCGCACCATCCCGATCTTTGGCGCGACCACCATGGCGCAACTGGACCGCGCCATTGACGGTGCCGCGCTGACCCTGACCGCTGAGGTGCTGTCGGACATCGCGCAGGCGCACAAGGCCCATCCGATGCCGTACTGACCGGCCTCAGCGGGCGGTGACGCGGGCCAGATGCCGGTCGATCAGGGTGGTGTCGGCCGGGTTCAGCCGTTGGTGGCGGGGATAGAGGGGCAGGGCGCGGTCATCGACGATGGGCGCGTCCCAACCGTCGGTTGTGTCAAAGAACCGCGCCAGCCCGTCTTCACCGAACCAACGCAAAAAACCCTGGGCCACCACATCGACATAGCTGAGCAAAATGTGGCGGGGTGCGTCCGGCAAACCGTGCCGACCCTCGGCAATGGAATAGACGGCCACCGGCGTTCCGGCGATCTGAACGGCAATCCTGTCATACCCCGCCTCGCGTTGGTCCAGCGCCGCCCAGTCACCACCGGGCACCCGGGCAATCGCGCCGTCGATCACCGCCCCGGCCACCGGCACCGCCGTCAGAAACGCGGTTTTGCTGACATCGGTATGGCGCCAGACCCGGCGCCAGCCGGGCAGGGTGGCCGGGCGCAGGTCGGGATAGCTGTGGGTCGCCCCGTTGACCAAAGAGCCATAGCCAAAGAACCGCGCATCCGTCATGTCCCGACCCTTTTCCGGTGCCGCCGATCACGACACCCCTTGCCAAATGCCACAACGGAAGAAATAGTCAACGGCGTCAGCGACGGGAGAATCCGGTGGGCCACGCCCGCAGGTGCCGAAGGAGCAACCGCCCCGGTAAACTCTCAGGCCAAAGGACCGCCGCTGGTCAACAAACTCTGGAGAGTGGTGCGCGATGCACCCGCCGAAGGGATAGCGATCTCAGGCGCAAGGAACAGAGGGGGCATGTCAGGCGCGGTCGCGCCGAGGATATGGCCCGGCCATGCGCCGGAGATGGGGACGAACGGCGATGGACGATTTGCATCAGACGGTTCTGCACGATTTGCACGTGGATTTGGGGGCGCGGATGGTGCCCTTTGCGGGGTATGTCATGCCGGTGCAATATCCGCTTGGCGTGATGAAGGAACACCTGCATTGTCGGGCGGCTGCGGGCCTGTTCGATGTGTCACACATGGGGCAGGTGGCGATCCGCCCCCATTCGGGCGACATTGCTGATGCGGCGCGCGCGCTTGAAACGCTGGTGCCGGTCGATCTGCTGGGCCTTGGTGCGGGGCGGCAGCGTTATGCGCTGTTCACCAATGATGCGGGCGGAATTCTGGACGATCTGATGGTGGCCAACCGGGGCGATCACCTGTTCGTGGTGGTCAATGCGGCGTGCAAGGCGGGTGATCTGGCGCATATGCGTGCCCACCTTTCCGAAACTTGCGCGGTTGACGAATTGTCTGACCGCGCGCTTCTCGCCCTTCAGGGGCCACAGGCCGAGGCGGCGCTGGCGCGCCTGGTGCCCGAGGTGACGACACTGCGGTTCATGGATGTGATCGGTGCCGACACTGTGTTCGGGCCGCTGATCCTGTCGCGGTCGGGCTATACCGGCGAGGACGGGTTCGAGATTTCGGTGCCGAATGCGGCGGCGGTCGATCTGGCGCGCGCGCTTCTGGATGATGACGCGGTACAGCCGATCGGTCTTGGCGCGCGGGATTCCCTGCGCCTGGAGGCTGGATTGTGCCTCTACGGCAACGACATTGACACGACGACGACACCAATCGAGGCGGCGCTGGCCTGGGCGATCCAGAAGGCGCGCCGCCCTGGTGGGCCGCGCGCCGGGGGGTATCCCGGGGCCGATGTCGTTGGCGCGCAACTGACCTCTGGCGCGGCGCGCACCCGCGTCGGGCTGTTGCCCGAAGGGCGCGCGCCGGTCCGCGCGGGGGCGGGGCTGTTCGCCGGGACAGAAGGGGGCGATGTCATCGGCACTGTCACCTCGGGTGCCTTCGGGCCCAGCCTGGGCGCCCCCATGTCCATGGGGTATGTCCCGACAGGGTTGGCAGGCCCGGGCACCAAACTGTTCGCCGACCTGCGCGGAAAGCGGCACCCGGTCACCGTTGCCGCCCTGCCGTTCCGCCCCGCCACCTTCAAACGCTGAAACCCCACAGGAGCCTGCCCATGAAATACACCGAAGAACACGAATGGCTGCGGATCGAGGATGATCTCGTCGTGGTCGGCATCACCGAACACGCCGCCGAACAACTGGGCGATCTGGTGTTTGTCGAACTGCCCGACGAGGGGCGCATGGTGGTCAAGGATGAAGAGGTCGTTGTCATCGAATCTGTCAAGGCCGCATCCGACATCATGGCCCCGGTGGACGGCGAGATCGTCGAGGTGAACGGGGCGCTGATCGACAATCCGGCGCTGGTGAATGAAGACCCCACCGGCGACGGCTGGTTCTTCAAGATGAAACTCGAGGACGTGTCGGTGATGGACGACATGATGGATGAAGAGGCGTATCTCAAGTTCATCGGCTAGGCATCGTCACCGCCGTTTCGCCACAAGAGATTCAAGCCTGCGGCGGGGATATTCAAGAAATCAAATATGTAAATCATCGACATCGCCAAGTCTTTGTTTTCTTGAATATCCCCGCCGCAGGCCAAGGCCGGGCGCAGCACGGCCTTTCCAGCATCGGAGCCAGAGATGACATTTACCCCCACAGACTATCTGCCCTATGACTTTGCCAATCGCCGCCACATCGGGCCATCTCCTGCTGAAATGGCGCAAATGCTGGCGGTGCTGGGCGTGGCGACGCTGGACGAGCTGATCGACCAGACGGTGCCCGCCAGCATCCGCCAGGCGCAACCGCTGGCCTTCGGCAAGCCGAAATCCGAGCGTGAACTGCTGTGGTACATGGCCGAGGTGGCCAAGCAGAACGAGGTATTCGCGTCAATGATCGGGCAAGGCTATCACGGCACGGTGACGCCACCGGCGATTCAGCGCAACATTCTGGAAAACCCGGCGTGGTATACGGCCTATACACCCTATCAGCCGGAAATCAGCCAGGGGCGGCTTGAGGCGCTGTTGAACTATCAGACGATGGTGTGCGATCTGACCGGTCTGGAAGTGGCCAACGCCAGCCTGCTGGACGAGGCGACAGCGGCGGCCGAGGCGATGACCATGGCCCAACGCGTGGCAAAATCGAAGGCCACGGCGTTCTTTGTCGATGAAAACTGCCACCCCCAGAACATTGCCGTGATCCGCACCCGCGCCGCGCCTCTGGGCATCGAGGTGATCGTCGGCGCGCCCGAAATGCTGGAACCCGAACGGGTGTTCGGCGCGGTGTTCCAGTATCCCGGCACCTATGGTCATCTTCGGGATTTCACCGCCGAAACAGCGGCTTTGCACGGGGCTGGGGCGATTGGGATTGTGATCGCCGATCCTTTGGCGCTGACCCTGTTGAAAGAGCCCGGCGCGATGGGGGCGGATATTGCCGTTGGCAGCACCCAGCGGTTTGGCGTGCCCATGGGCTATGGCGGGCCGCACGCGGCCTATATGGCGTGCAAGGATGCCTATAAACGGGCGATGCCGGGGCGCATCGTGGGTGTGTCGATCGACGCGCGGGGCAACAAGGCCTATCGTCTGGCCCTGCAAACCCGCGAACAGCACATCCGCCGCGAAAAGGCCACCAGCAACGTTTGCACCGCCCAGGCGCTGTTGGCAGTGATGGCGTCGTTCTATGCGGTGTTCCATGGCCCCGAGGGGCTGAAGGCCATCGCCCAGCGGATCCACCGCAAGACGGTGCGCGTCGCCAAGGTGTTGCAGGCCCATGGCTTTGTCATCGAGCCCGAGGGTTATTTCGACACTCTGACGGTTGACTGCGGCCCGCTTCGCGGGGCCATTCTGGACGAGGCGCGGCGGCACAAGATCAACCTGCGCGCAGTGGGCGAGACGCGGCTGGGCATCACACTGGACGAAACCACCCGCCCGCAAACCGTTGAACGGCTGTGGGAGTGCTTTGGCATCCACGGCCAGCGTGACGATCTGACCGAGGCCTATTGCATCCCCGATGCGATGTTCCGCACAACTGAATATCTGACCCACCCGGTGTTCCACATGAACCGGGCCGAAACGGAAATGATGCGTTACATGCGCCGCCTGTCCGACCGCGATCTGGCGCTGGACCGGGCGATGATCCCGCTGGGGTCGTGCACGATGAAGCTGAACGCGGCGGTCGAGATGATGCCGATCACCTGGCCCGAGTTTTCGTCGATCCACCCGTTTGCGCCTGCCGAGCAGGCCAAGGGCTATGCCGTGATGCTGGAGGATCTGAGCGCCAAATTGTGCCAGATCACCGGTTATGATGCCATGTCGATGCAGCCAAACAGTGGCGCGCAGGGCGAATATGCGGGCTTGTTGACGATCATGGGCTATCACAAGGCGCGCGGCGATGTGCAGCGCAAGGTGTGTCTGATCCCGATGAACGCCCATGGCACCAACCCGGCCAGCGCGCATATGGGCGGCATGAAAGTGGTTGTGGTGAAATGCACCGAACGCGGCGACATCGATGTGGTCGATTTCCGCGCCAAGGCGGCGGCGGCGGGCGATACATTGGCCGCTTGCATGATCACCTATCCCAGCACCCATGGCGTGTTCGAGGAAACCGTGCGCGAGGTGTGCGAGATCACCCACCAATACGGCGGTCAGGTGTATCTGGACGGCGCCAATCTGAATGCCATGGTGGGGCTGTCCAAGCCGGGCGAGATCGGCAGCGACGTGTCGCACCTGAATCTGCACAAGACATTCTGCATTCCGCATGGCGGCGGTGGCCCCGGCATGGGGCCGATCGGGGTGAAGGCGCATCTGGCGCCGTTCCTGCCCGGCCACCCGGCCTTGCACAGCGGCGGACCGGTCAGCGGGGCGCCCTATGGCAGCGCGTCGATCCTGCCGATTTCCTGGGCCTATTGCCTGTTGATGGGCGGGGCGGGGCTGACCCAGGCGACCAAGGTGGCGATCCTGAACGCCAACTATATCGCCAAACGCCTGGAAGGGGCGTTCGAGGTGTTGTACCGCGGCAGCCACGGGCGTGTGGCGCACGAATGCATCCTGGACACCCGCCCGTTTGAAAAGTCGGCCAATGTGACCGTGGATGATATTGCCAAGCGTCTGATCGACAATGGTTTCCATGCGCCCACCATGTCGTGGCCGGTGGCCGGCACACTGATGGTGGAACCCACCGAAAGCGAAACCAAGGCCGAGCTTGACCGGTTCTGCGATGCCATGCTGTCGATCCGCGCCGAAATCCGTGCAGTGGAAGAGGGTGGCGATGCGGTGAACAACCCATTGAAAAACGCCCCCCACACGGTTGAGGATCTGGTGGGGGATTGGGACCGGCCGTACAGCCGCGAACAGGGCTGTTACCCCAAAGGCGCGTTCCGGGTCGATAAATACTGGCCACCGGTGAACCGGGTCGACAACGTCTATGGCGACCGGAATCTGGTCTGTACCTGCCCACCGTTAGAGGCATACGCCGAAGCGGCGGAATAGGGCGTCAGTCGGTGCCTGGCTTGACCCGTGCGGCGTGTCCGCCGCGCCGCCGGGTCAGGCGACCGGCGCGGTTGGGCAGATCTGCCATGATGATGCGGCGTTCTTCGGGGGTATAGCGCGACCAACCGGCGATTTCGTCGAGCGAACGCAGACATCCGGTGCACAGTCGCGCGACCGGGTGGACGACACAGATCTTCACGCAGGGCGATTCAACTTCGGGGCGGGTCCAGACGACATCACTCATCGGTGGCTTTCATATGCGACAGGCGGTCCAGCGCGCCCTGAAGGATATACCCGGCGGCAACGTGGTCAATCACCTGGGCACGACGCTTGCGCGAGGTGTCTGCCTCGATCAGGGCGCGCTCGGCTGCGACAGTGGACAGACGCTCGTCCCAAAAGGCGATGGGCAGGTCGGTCAGGCGTTCGAGGTTGCGCGCAAAGGCGCGGGTGGACTGGGCGCGCGGCCCCTCGCTCCCGTCCATGTTCAGGGGCAGGCCCAGGATCAGGCCGGTGATCTGGCGGTCGGCGATGATTTGCAGCAGACGCGCGGCATCGGCGCTGAATTTGGTGCGCCGGATGGTTTCCTGCGGCGTGGCGATGCCGCGCCGCACGTCTGATATGGCGACACCCAAGGTGACGGTGCCCAGATCCAGCCCGGCAAGGGCGCCGTGGCGTGGCAGGCGGGTGGCCAGATCGTCAAGCCCGGCGCAGATCATTGCGCCACGCCCGCCTGTTGTCCGGCGCCGCGGATCGCGCGCAGCCCGTCGGGATCATCTGCAAAGACCGTCAATGCCTCGCGATAGATGTCGCTGGCGGCACGTTCTTCACCCAGCACCCCGTAGGCGGCGATCAGGCGCGCCCAGTCGGCCGGCGGGCCACCCTGATCGGCCAGCCGCGCCGCCAGGCCCGACACCATGCCGCGGATCATCTCGGTGCGCTGTTCGGGTGTCATCTGCTCTGCGGCCGCCACGGCCTCGGCATCGGGGCCGACGGCAGATGGAATGTCATAGCGCACACCGGCCAGATCGGCCAGTTCGGCAATTTGTGCGCGGATCGGTGCGATCCAGGGCGCGCTTTCCGGCCCGGCCTCCAAAAGCCCGCTCCACAATTGGAAGGCCAGATCAGGCCGCCCGGTCTGGGCATACAACAGCCCCGAGTAATAGCGCGCAGCACCGTTGCCATTGTCCAGACGCAGGGCGCGGGTCAGTTCGGCCTCGGCCTCGGGGGAAACATATCCGCCGGCGGCCAGGATCATGTATTCGGCCAGATCGGTGTAATCGGCGGCGGTGGCGCTGTCGGTTTTCAGGGCGATGACCCGCTGTTGTGACGCGATGGCGGCGGCATGGTTGCCAAGGGCCGCCTCGTTGCGGGCCAACAGTTCGTGACCACGCAGATCATCCGGGCGATCCACCAGGGCCTGTCTCAACTGGTCGATCATCTCAAGAAACTTGGGGTCGATCCGTGACATGTCCGGCGCGCCGCGCAGCTCTGCCGCCTGCTGCTGGGCTTCGATCTGACCGGGACGATCGGCGCGGGCAGTTTCGGCCAGCGCGATCCGGGTCTTCATCGGCAGATCGGGATATCCGGGCGCGCCCATCCAGAGATATGTGCCAATGCCCCCACCCAGAACCACCAGGGCGCAGATCACCGCGACAGCACCGGTCAGGGCGGGCGGGCTGTTTTCTGGCGGGCGGGCGCCGCGCGCGGCCCGGTTGGCGTCGAGCAGGCGGCGCGACACCTCGATGCGCACCCGCGCAGCTTCGTCCGCGCTCAGGGTGCCGCGCGCGACATCCCGACCGACCTCGTCCAGCTGGTCACGGTAAATCTGCACGTCGCTGGCGGTGGCGGGCAGGCTGGGCGTGCGCCCCCGGCCCAAAAGGGCCACAACAATCAGCGCCGCCGTCACCCCCGCCAAACCGATTGCCACAGCCCAAAACATCGCCTTCTCCTCTTTGTCTGGCCCTATGTGCCGCCTCTGCGCGCCAAACACCAGCACGGCGCGACCTTCGGTCACATGCCGGTGACAGTTCGGTCAAGGGGCGATGGCGAAACATGTCGCAAACCGCCCCGCAGGTGCCGTTTGACAAGGCGGCGCGCGGTGGTAACAGGCGGATAAAAGGCGCACTGCCTTGCCCGCCCAACAGGAGAGTCCGACTGTTGCAACGCTATTCCGTCTTTGCTGTCGCGCGTGAGGCGCTGCGCCATCATACCGGGTGGGACCGCGCCTGGCGTTCGCCCGCGCCAAAGGCGAAATACGACGTGGTGATCGTGGGGGCAGGTGGGCATGGGTTGGCCACGGCCTATTGGCTGGGCAAGAAATATGGCATCCGCAATGTCGCGGTCATTGAAAAGGGTTGGTTGGGTGGCGGCAACACCGGGCGCAACACCACGATCATCCGCAGCAATTATCTTCAAGATCCATCAGCAGCGATCTACGAAAAGGCTAGGTCACTTTATGAAACGATCAGCCAGGACATCAACTATAACGTGATGTTCAGCCCGCGCGGCGTGATGATGCTGGCCCAGACCCACCACGAGGTGCGCGGGTACAAACGCACCGCTCAGGCCAATGCCCTGCAAGGGGTGCAAACCGAATTCATTGGCCCGGGGCGGGTAAAAGACTTGTGTCCGATCCTGAATATAGACGGGCCGCGCTATCCGGTGCTGGGGGCGCTGTGGCAGGCGCGTGGCGGCACCGCGCGCCACGATGCGGTGGCCTGGGGCTATGCCCGCGCGTGCAGCGCCATGGGGATGGACATCGTGCAGCAATGCGAAGTGACTGCCGTGCGCCAGGTGGGCGGGCGCGCCATTGGCGTGACCACGACAAAGGGCGATATCGACTGCGACAAGTTGGCCCTCGTGGTGGCGGGGCACTCGGGGGTACTGGCCGAAATGGCCGGCTTCCGCCTGCCGATCGAATCGGTGGCACTTCAGGCGCTGGTCAGCGAACCGATCAAGCCCTGCATGGATGTGGTGGTCATGGCCAACACGGTGCACGGCTATATGTCGCAATCCGACAAGGGCGAAATGGTGATCGGCGGCGGCACCGACGGCTTCAACAACTACACCCAGCGGGGCAGCTTCCATCACATCGAGGAAACCGTACGCGCCCTGATCGAGACATTTCCGATGATCTCGCGGCTCAAGATGCTGCGCCAGTGGGGCGGCATCGTGGATGTGACCGGCGATCGCTCACCAATCATCGGCACGACGCCTCTGGGCAACTGCTTCATCAACTGCGGCTGGGGCACCGGTGGGTTCAAGGCGATTCCAGGCAGCGGCTGGGCCACCGCCGATCTGATCGCCCGTGGCGAACCGGGGCCTCTGGCCGCCGCTTTCACGCTGGACCGGTTCCGCGAGGGCCGGTTCATCGACGAAAGCGTTGCCGCGGGGGTGGCCCATTGACTCGCGACGGCGAGGCGCAGATCGGCAGAATTCCGCCGATGGCCGTGGCGGAGCGTTCAGTGTCACGTGAATATCATAGCGGGTCTTACCATATGTCTCGCACGCCCCCCCGTTACCCGAAGGTGAACTCATGTCCCAGACCAATATCATCTATGCCGTTGTTGCCGTCATCGTCATCGCCCTTGGTGGATGGTACTTCCTTGGCAACGATGCCACCGATCCGGCCACGCCCACACCCGCCGCAACCACAAGCAACTGACCGCGCTGCACCGCACAACAAACGGGCGGGCGCCTTGACAGGCGCCGCCCGCGTTCCAAGTATCATGACGACATTCGAAAGGATTCCGTCATGGCCGCTCTTCACCGCCCCGATCTGGCCCGCCTGCGCCGCGCCGCGCCTGCCCTTGCGGGGCTGTTGGCCGGGGCATTTGCCACGATCATGCTCGCGGCCTTCGCATCGGTGCTGTACACCGGCACCGGCATTGGTCAGGACATCCCCCGGCAGCCCCCGGTTTATACCGTTTTCTGATCTCCGCGCCGAGTTTGACCCGCGCCTCGCAGGGGGCGTGCCATGCTGATCCTGACCTGCCCCTGCTGCGGCATCGCGGCAGACGAAACCGAGCTTTCCCCCGGCGGGCAGGCCCACATCACCCGGGCCGGTCCCGGTGCTGACGATGCAGCGTTCGAGGGGTACCTTTTTCTGCGCACCAACCCCAGGGGCGTGCATTTCGAGCGCTGGCGCCATTCCATGGGGTGTGGCAAGTGGTTTCATGTCGCCCGCTGCACCGTCACGCTTGAGGTGTTCGCCACCTACACGGCGCAAACCGCCGCGCCGCCACGCCAGGTTGTTGATGAGATCATCGCGCGCCGCCCCGACTGGCAGTGGGAAAGCAACTGATGTTTCTTCTTTGTAAAAATACTCCCGCCGGAGGCTCCGCCATCTCCCCGCGCGCAAGGGGCGGGGCATGAGCACACGCCTGGCCACCGGCGGTCGCCTGATCGTTCGCACCGAACCTCGGAGATTCACCTTCAACGGCCAACGCCTGCGTGGTTTTGCGGGCGATTCGTTGGCATCGGCGCTGTTGGCCAACGACGTGATGCTGGTGGGCCGGTCGTTCAAATACCACCGTCCGCGCGGCATCGTCGCCAGTGGTGCGGAAGAGCCCAACGCTCTGGTCAACCTCGGCACCGGTCCGCGGTTCGAGCCGAACCAGCGGACCACCACGACCGAGCTGTTCGAGGGGCTGACCGCGCAGTCGCAAAATCACTGGCCCTCGCTGGAATTCGACATTGGCGCGGTGAATGCACAGCTTGCACGGTTCCTGCCGGCGGGCTTCTACTACAAGATGTTCATCCATCCGCGGCCGCTCTGGAAATATCTCTACGAGCCCTTCATCCGCCAATCGGCCGGGCTGGGCCGTGCGCCGAAGGATCATGATGCGGACCGCTATGAACATCTGCACGCGCATTTCGACAGTGTGATCGTCGGCGGCGGGATTGCGGGATTGCAGGCCGCGCTTTGCGCCGCCGAAACCGGGCAGCGGGTGATGCTGATCGAACAGACGCCCGATTGGGGCGGACGTGCGCCGGTGGATGGCGACAGGATTGATGGCCAGGACGCTGCCGACTGGATCGCCGCAACCATCGCAAAATTGTCGACCCGGCCGAATGTCACGCTGCGCCTGCGCTGCGTTGCGGTGGGTGTTTATGATCACGGCTATTTTTTGGCATGCGAACGATTGGGCGATCATCTGCCTGGCGCTGACTTGCCGCGTCATCGGCTGTGGCGGATCCGTTGCAAGATGATCGTCAGCGCCACCGGCGCGATCGAACGGCCGTTGTCCTTTGCGGGCAACGACATTCCCGGCGTGATGCTTGCCAGCGCCGTGCGGGATTACATCGTCAATTTTGCCGTCTCACCGGGCGACCGGGTGGTCGTGGTTACCAACAACGACGATGCCTATCGCACCGCCATCGCCGTGAAACGGGCCGGGCTGGACGTGCCCGCCATTGTCGATGCCCGCCCCGATGGTGGTGGTGCGTTGATGCAGCAGGCCCGGCAACTGGGTATCCGCATCGAGACCGGCAAGGCGGTGGCGCAGGTGCGGGGCGGCAAGCGTGTCAGCGCCGTCGCGCTGTGTCGCCAGGCGGGCGAGGGGGCGGTGACCGAAACCATCCCTTGCGATGTCGTGGCGATGTCGGGCGGCTGGTCGCCCGTTGTGCACCTGTGGTCGCATTGCGGCGGCAAGCTGATCTGGGATGAGGCCCTTGCCTGTTTTTCGCCCGATCCCACCCGCCCGCCAACCGGGGCAGATGGGCGGGCTTTCGTCACCACGGCTGGGGCCGCCAGCGGTCTGTTGGGATGTTCCGAGGTTTTGGCGGATGCCACGAAAGTTGGCATCGCGCTTGGCGGGGCAACGCCCGGGGCGATGTTGACGCCCAACGGCAGCGCTGTGCAGACAAATCCGCTGTTGCCGGTCTGGATCATGCCACAAGGGGCCGCCATCAGACGGCGTGGCAAGATGTGGCTGGATTTCCAGAACGATGTGAAGGTGTCCGATGTGCAACTGGCGGCGCAGGAAGGCTATGAAAGCGTCGAACACGCCAAACGCTATACCACCCTCGGGATGGCGACGGACCAAGGTAAACTTAGCAATATAAACGGCTTGGCTGTGTTGTCGGGCGCGCTGGACGCGCCGATCCCGCAGGTGGGCACCACCACGTTCCGCCCCCCCTATACGCCCGTCACCATGGGCGCGCTGGCCGGTGAGGCACGGGGCGGGATATTTCAGCCTTTGCGCGCCACCCCGATCCAGCAATGGCACATTGACAATGGCGCCTGTTTCGAACCGGTCGGCCACTGGCGCCGCCCCTATTGTTATCCCAAGGGTGCCGAAAGCCATGCCGACGCGGTGAAGCGCGAAATCAATACGACCCGCAATTCGCTGGGCCTGCTGGATGCAAGCACCCTGGGCAAGATCCTGGTCAAGGGGCCCGATGCGGGCCGGTTTCTTGATATGATCTATACCAACATGATGTCACCCCTTGGACTGGGCGAATGCCGCTATGGCCTGATGTGCGGCGAGAACGGTTTTTTGATCGACGATGGCGTGGTCGCACGTCTGGGCGGCGACACGTGGCTGTGCCACACCACCACCGGCGGCGCCGACCGCATCCATGCCCATATGGAAGAGTGGTTGCAGACCGAATGGTGGGACTGGCAAGTGTACACCGCAAACGTGACCGAGCAATATGCCCAGATCGCCGTGGTCGGGCCGAACGCGCGCCGCGTCCTTGAAAAACTTGGCGGTCTGGAGGTGGGCAAGACCAACCTGCCGGCAATGCACTGGATGGAAGGCCGCTTGGCCGACATCCCCGTGCGGGTGTTTCGCATTTCGTTCTCGGGCGAGCTGAGTTTTGAAATCGCCGCCCCCGCCGCGCAGGGCCGCGCGTTGTGGGATATGCTGCTTGAGGCGGGGGCCGAATTTGGCGTGACCCCCTATGGGACAGAGGCATTGCATGTCATGCGGGCCGAAAAGGGATTTATTATGATCGGCGATGAAACCGATGGCACGGTGATCCCGCAGGATCTGGGCCTTGGGTGGGCCATTTCGAAGAAAAAGGCCGATTTCATCGGCAAGCGTGGTCAGCTGCGCCGCCACATGACCGACCCGGACCGCTGGAAACTGGTCGGGTTGGAAACCCCGGACGGGTCGGTCTTGCCCGAGGGTGCCTATGCCACTGCCCCAGGCCGCAACGCCAACGGGCAGAGACACACGCAGGGCCGCGTCACCTCGACTTATTTCTCGCCTACTTTGAACCGGGGCATCGCCTTGGGCCTGGTGCTGCACGGACCTGACCGGATCGGGGAAACGTTGGAATTTCCGCGTCTCGACGGCACCATCGCCACGGCGCGCATTGTCGATCCGGTGTTTTACGACAAGCAAGGCGCAAAACAGGATGTCTGATCCCGTCACCCCCCTGAAAGGTGCCCGCTATGACGGGTTCTGCCAGATCACTGAAATCGGCCCCCGGGGTATGATCGCCCTGCGCGGCGATCTTGTCGCCTTGGCCGGAACGCTGCGCGCCGTGGCAGGGCTGGACATGCCTTGTCAGCGACAGGTGACGGCGGCGGGCGGGAATGCCTGCGCCTGGATGTCGCCCGATGAGGTGTTGTTGATGCTGCCCCGGCCCGAGGTGGAAGGCGCCCTCGCGCAGTTGGCAGCGGCCTTGCAAAACCTGCACCACCTTGCCGCCGATGTATCCGACGCCCGCGCACTGTTGCGCATCACCGGTCCCCTCGCGCGCGAGGTTCTGGCCAAGCTGACGCCGGCCGATGTTTCGCCCGCCGGCTTGCCGGTCGGTGAACTGCGCCGCACCCGCCTGGCCCAGGTGCCCGCCGCCCTGCGCGTGATCGCGGAAGGCGAGGTCGAGGTGATCTGTTTCCGCTCGGTCGCGCAATATGTGTTCGATCTGTTGTCGATGGCGGCGCGGCCCGGTGGCGAGGTGACGCTGTTTCGGGCCTGAACGGAACCGCCGCGCGTGGGCGGTGTTTTGTAAGCGAAGGCTTGACCTTGGGGCGTCCGCGCCGCAGGTATCAGGCAACCGATAACCAAACAAAGGGGCTTCCCATGGCTTTCGACCTTCCCGATCTTCCCTATGCCCATGACGCGCTGGCCGCACACGGCATGTCCAAGGAAACGCTGGAATACCACCACGACCTGCACCACAAAGCCTATGTCGACAACGGCAACAAGCTGATCTCGGGCACCGAATGGGATGGCAAGACGCTGGAACAGATCATCACTGGCACCTATGACGCGTCGGCGGTGGCTCAGAGCGGTATCTTCAACAACATCAGCCAGTTGTGGAACCACAATCAGTTCTGGGAGATGATGAGCCCGACCCAAAGCGCAATCCCCGGCGCGCTGGAAAAGGCGCTGACCGAAAATTTCGGTTCGGTTGACAAATTCAAAGAGGCGTTCGGTGCCGCCGGTGCCGGTCAGTTCGGTTCAGGTTGGTGCTGGCTGGTCAAGGACAAGGACGGCAGCCTGAAGGTGACGAAAACCGAAAACGGCGTGAACCCGCTGTGCCACGGCCAGACCGCACTGTTGGGCTGTGATGTGTGGGAACATTCCTATTACATCGATTTCCGCAACAAGCGGCCCGCCTATCTGACCAATTTCCTCGACAACCTGGTGAACTGGGAAAACGTCGCCTCGCGCATGTGAGACGCGTTCATGGATTGCAACGGGCCGCCCCTGATCGGGCGGCCCGTTGGCATTTGGCGTCGGATATTGAGTATTTTCGGCAAGAAGAAGCCGGGCCTCAGGTGCCCCGATGCCGGGCGGTAAAACGCGGCAGCATGGCTGAGAAATCGCGCCCCTTGCCGTCTTCCTGTTCGACGAATTGTTCATAAAGATCGCGCGCGGCCTGCCCCAGAGGGGTGTCGGCATCTGCTGCCGCGGCCGCCATTTGTGCCAAGCGCAGGTCTTTCAGCATCAGTTCAGCCGCAAATCCGGGGGCATAGCCGTTGTCGGCGGGAGAGTTCGGGCCGATGCCCGGTGCCGGGCAATAGGCGTTCATCGACCAGGAAGCCCCCGACGCGGTGCTGACGACATCAAACATCGCCTGTCGGTCAAGGCCCAGCTTGTCGGCCAGCGCGAACGCCTCGCATGTCGCAATCATGGTGACGCCCAGGATCATGTTGTTGCAAATCTTGGCGGCCTGCCCCATGCCCGGCCCGCCGCAACGCACCGCCGTTTGCCCCATGGCCTCAAAAAGCGGCGCGCAGGTTGCAAAGGCGCTATCAGGGCCACCCACCATGAAGGTCAGCGTGCCCGCTGCCGCGCCGCCGACGCCCCCCGAAACGGGGGCATCCAGCGCGGCGACACCCGCCTGTTCGGCGGCTCGCGCGACGATTTTCGCGCTGTCCACATCGACGGTCGAACAGTCGAGATGCACCGCGCCCTGTGCCATGGCCGGGTGTATCTGTGCCGCCACGTCACGCAGGATGGCACCGTCAGGCAGCATGGTGATGACCACCTCTGCCAATCGCGCCGCCGCCGCCGCGCTTTCGGCGGGGCTGACGCCTTCGATCGTGACCCCGGCCACGTCAAAGCCTGTCACACTGTGCCCTGCTGCGGCCAGGATGCGGGCCATGGGCGCGCCCATGTTGCCCAACCCGATGAAGCCGATTTTCATTCCGATCCTCCCATATCCAGTGCCTGAATGCCCAAAGGCCCCAACATTTGCGAAACATGCGGCGCCACATCATTCAACCCGTGGCGCCACTGGGGCGTACGGTCCTTGTCGATGATGACGGCGCGGATGCCTTCCAGAAAATCACCCTGTTCCATTGCGCGATAGCTGAAGCGATATTCCATGCCCAATGCCTGTTCGATGCTGTTCATCCCGCGGACCCGGCGCACCAGTTCCAGCGTGCAGGCCGCCGCCAGGGGCGAAACGCGGGCCAATGCATCGCGCGCGGCGACGGCGAAAGCGCTGTCATTCGAGGCCAGTGCGTTGTGAAGATCCAGCAAATCGTATGCGGAAAACAATGCTTCTATTTCAATCGACTGAGCAGCAAGGCTTGATCGGCCCGGGTCTTTGGCGGCGGCGTCGATGCGCGCCCAGTCGCCGGTGCGCTCAAGCGCGGCGATGAGGGCGGGCCACGCCTCTTCGGGGATGAAATAATCTGCGAACCCGGCGTGTATCGCATCTGCCGCGTCCATCCGTGCGGCCGTGGTGCCCAGATATTCGCCCAGCCGCCCCGGTGCCCGGGCCAGGATCAGCGACCCCCCCACATCGGGCACGAGACCGATGCCGCATTCCGGCATGGCGATGCGACTGGTGTGCCCCACCACCCGGTGGCTGCCGTGACAGCCGACACCCACGCCACCGCCCATGGTGAAGCCTTGCAGAAAACTGGCCACCGGTTTGGGAAAGTTGAACAATCGGGCATTCATTCGGTATTCGTCACGCCAGAACCGTCGCCCGTAATCAAAGTCACCCGCGCGGCCCGTCGCATACATTTCTGCAATGTCGCCGCCGGCGCAAAACCCGCGTTCGCCTGCGCCGTCGATCACCAGCATGGCCAGATCATCGCGCCCGGCCCAGTCGATCAGCGCGGCATCAAGGGCACGCACCATATCACGGGTCAGGGCGTTGATCGCTGCGGGACGGTTCAAGGTGATCCGACCCACGCAGCCGGTGGTGCGGATAAGAATGTCGCTCATCGGCTCAACATATCGCGGGCGACGATCAAGCGCATGATTTCATTGGTTCCTTCCAGAATTTGATGTACCCGCAAATCGCGCACCAGCTTTTCAATCCCGTAGTCTGCCAGATAGCCATACCCGCCATGCAGTTGCAGGCATTGATCGACGATGCGCGACCCCGCCTCGGTGACGAATTTCTTGGCCATGGCGCAATGCGTTGTGGCATCAGGGGCGGCGGTGTCCAGTTTCCAGGCCGCTTGGCGCAGGAAAACGCGGGCGGCCTGAAGCTCGATCTCGAGATCGGCAAGGCGGAACTGCAACGCCTGAAACTGGTCGATCGGTCGGCCAAAGGCGGTGCGCTGGCGCATATAGGACAGGGTCATGTCCAACGCATGTTGCGCCGCACCAAGTGAGCAGGCGGCGATGTTCAGACGCCCGCCATCGAGGCCGGCCATCGCATATGTGAAACCCTTGCCCGCTTCACCCAGCAGATTCTCGTCAGGAATGTTGCAATTGTCCATTTGCACCTGACGGGTCGGTTGGCTGCGCCAGCCCATCTTGTCCTCAAGCCCGCCAAAGGACAGCCCCGGCGCGCCGGCCTCGACGATCACGGTGGAAATGCCTTTGGGGCCATCCTCGCCGGTTCGGCACATCACGACATAGGCGTCGGAATAGCCGCCGCCCGAGATGAACGCCTTGGTGCCGGTCAGGCTGTAACCGTCTGGGGTGCGTGTGGCGCGGGTGCGCAAGGCGGCGGCATCGCTGCCCGAGCCGGGTTCGGTCAGGCAATAGGACAACACCATTTCCATGGTCAGCGCCCGAGGCAACAGCCGCGATTTCAGGGCCTGCGAACCATGGCGATCAATCATTGCGGCGCACATGTTGTGGATCGACAGAAACGCCGCAACCGAGGGGCACGCCATCGACAGCGCTTCGAAGACAAGCGTGCCATCGAGGCGGCACAGACCGGTGCCGCCCGAGTCTTCGTTGACGTAAAGCCCGGCGAAGCCCAGTTCGGCAAGACGCAGCCAGAGATCCCGGGGAAGGGTGCCTTCCCTTTCCCATTGCCGGGCATGGGGGGCGATATGGTCTTGCCCAAAGGCCCTGGCCATTTCAAAAATGGCAGTCTGCTCTGCGTTGAGGCCGAAATCCATGGTGTTCTCCGGTCCGTGCTTTTGGTGGAGGCTTTTGCCCTGGCAATCAATCCATTGCTTTGAAGTTGAATTCCCCACCTTGCCGAATGCCCGATGGCCAGCGCGCGGTCACGGTTTTCGTTCGGGTGTAGAACCGGAATGAATCCGGCCCGTGCTGGTTCAGATCGCCAAAGCCCGATTTCTTCCAGCCACCGAAGGTGTGATAGGCCAGCGGAACCGGGATGGGCACGTTGATGCCGACCATGCCGATGTTGATCCGGTTGGCGAAATTACGCGCCGTGTCGCCATCGCGGGTAAAGATCGCGGTGCCGTTGCCATATTCGTGGTCCATCGCGTATCCCAGCGCCTCTTCATAGGATTTGGCGCGCACCTGGCACAGGACGGGGCCGAAAATCTCCTTGCGATAGATATCCATGTCGGGGGTCACATGATCAAACAGGTGGGGGCCGACGAAAAAGCCGTCTTCATAGCCCTGGAGTTTGAAATCGCGCCCGTCGACCACCAGTTTCGCGCCTTGCGCGATGCCTTTTTCCACAAGGCCGAGGATATTGGCCTTGGCGGCGGCTGTCACCACCGGGCCGTAATCGACATCGTTGCCAGCGGTATAGGGGGCGACCTTCAGCTTTTCGATGCGCGGGATCAGCCGTTCGATCAGGGCATCGGCGGTTTTTTCGCCCACCGGCACGGCGACCGAAATCGCCATGCAGCGTTCGCCCGCCGCGCCAAAACCGGCGCCGATCAGGGCGTCGGCGGCCTGGTCCATGTCGGCGTCGGGCATGATGATCATGTGGTTCTTGGCGCCGCCGAAACACTGCACCCGTTTGCCGGCCGCACAGCCGCGCGCATAGATATACTGCGCGATCGGGGTCGAGCCGACAAAGCCGATCGCCTGAATGGTTTCGTTGTCAAGGATGGCGTCCACGGCTTCCTTGTCGCCATTCACCACTTGCAGGATGCCGTCGGGCAGGCCCGCCTCTTGCAACAGTTCGGCCAGCATCAGCGGCACCGAAGGATCACGCTCGGATGGTTTCAGGATGAAGGCGTTGCCGCAGGACAGGGCGGGGGCCATTTTCCACAGCGGGATCATGGCGGGAAAGTTGAACGGGGTGATTCCCGCCACCACGCCAAGCGGTTGGCGAAGGGAATACATGTCGATGCCGGGGCCGGCGCTGTCGGTGAACTCACCTTTCAGCAGGTGCGGCGCGCCGATGCAGAATTCCACCACCTCAAGGCCGCGCTGCACGTCGCCCTTGGCGTCGGGGATCGTCTTGCCGTGTTCGCGCGACAGCGCCTCGGCCAGTTTGTCCATGTCGCGGTTCAGCAGGCGCACGAATTCCATCATCACCCGGGCGCGGCGCTGGGGGTTGGTGGCGCCCCATTTCGGCTGGACGGCGGCGGCGGCGTTGATCGCGGCGTCCATCTCTGCGGTGCTGGCCAGCGGCACCTGCGCCTGCACCTCGCCGGTGGCGGGGTTGAAGACATCGGCGTGGCGTCCGGTGCCTTTGACGTGTTGGCCGTTAATCCAGTGAGACAGGGTTTGCATGGTATGCTCCGCATTGGTCCAGTTTGGGTCAGTCTAGGGTTGCAGGAGCGTTCGGAAAAGCGGCAGTTTATCAAAAGGGCTTTGCAATTTTAACGGTATGGAGGCGGTGATGCAGTGGGATGACATGCGGATTTTCCTGTTTGTGGCCCGCCATGACAGCCTGTCGGGTGCCGCGCGGGCGCTGAAGCTGGACGCGGCCACGGTGGGGCGGCGTATTGCGCGGCTGGAACGGGGGCTGGGCGCCGTGCTGTTCACCAAATCGCCCCAGGGGTATGTTCTGAACGCGGCGGGCCAGCGGTTTCTGCCCCATGCAGAGGCGGCGGAACAGGCCATGGGCGCCGCCGAGGATGAGTTGCGCGGCCAGGGCGACCGGTTGAGCGGGGCAATCCGGCTGGGCGCGCCGGACGGTTGCGCCAATTTCCTGTTGCCGCAGGTCTGTGCCGGGATCATCGCGCGCCACCCCGATCTGGAGATCCAGCTTGTCGCGCTGCCCCGGGTGTTCAACCTGTCGCGACGCGAGGCCGATATGGCCATCGCGGTGTCACTGCCCACTGGCGGACGGCTGACGGTGCAGAAGATCGCGGATTACCACCTGCATCTGGCCGCCCACCATGCGTATCTGGCCGCAGCACCGCCGTTGCGCGATCTGGCCGATCTCGGGGCGCATCGCATCGTTGGCTATATACCCGACATGATTTTCGACAAGGAACTGGATTATCTGGGCGAAATCGGCGTTGAAAAAGTGGCGTTGTCGTCCAATTCGGTGGCGGTGCAGGTTCAATGGCTGGCCCAGGGCGCGGGGGTGGGCGTGGCCCATGATTTTGCGCTGTCCTCCTGTCCGGGCCTTGTGCGGGTGCTGTGCGACCGGGTGTCATTGACGCGCACCTTTTGGTTGATCCGCCATGGCGACGACCGTCAGGTGGGGCGGCTGAACCGGTTTGCCGAAGCTTTGTGCGCGGGTTTGCGCGCCGAGATCCAGCATTTGGAAGCCAAAGCTTGACAGAAGGGCAGGCGAGAGGCGACGCTGGACCACAGCCGCACGCCTTTGAAGGAGATGCCGATGTCCGTCCAGAAAATTCTCAACCGCAAGCCCGGCGCCGATGTGATCAGCATCGCCCCCGAACAGACCGTGGCGGATGCCGTGGCGCTGTTGTCAAAGAAAAAGATCGGCGCGGTGATCGTGACAGAGGGCGGTGCGCCGGTGGGCATCCTGTCGGAACGTGACATCGTGCGCGAACTGGGGCGACGCGGGCCGACCTGTCTGAACGACAAGATCGCGACAATGATGACCAAAACGCTGATTTCCTGCACGCCCGAGGACAAGGCCCTGTCAGTGCTGGAAAAGATGAGCCAGGGCCGGTTCCGGCACATGCCGGTGATGCAGGACGGTGCCATGGTCGGGCTGATCTCGATCGGCGATGTGGTGAACCACCGTCTGGCCGAGCTGTCGATGGAGCGGGACGCATTGGAATCCATGGTCATGGGGCACTGACCCGGCGATCAAGGACAGGGGCGGATGATCGGGGCCTTGCATTCCGGGGCGCAATATTGTTGCGTATGGCAAAGAAACCATGAGGCATTCCATGCGCATCGGCCTGTACCCCGGCACTTTTGATCCCATCACCATGGGTCATATCGACATCATCCGCAGGGCCTGTCGATTGGTGGACCGGCTGGTGATCGGCATTGCGATCAACCGTGACAAGGGCCCGCTGTTTTCGCTGGAAGAACGCGTTGCGATGGTCGAGGCCGAGTTTTCGGGCCTGACCGAACGGACCGGTTGCGAATTGGTGGCCCATCCGTTCGAGAATCTGCTGATCGATTGTGCGCGCGACGTGGGCGCCACAGTGATCGTACGCGGTTTGCGTGCCGTTGCGGATTTTGAATATGAATATCAGATGGTTGGCATGAATCGCATAATGGATGATTCGGTCGAGACCGTGTTTTTGATGGCCGAGGCGCGGCATCAGGCCATCGCCAGCAAGCTGGTCAAGGAAATTGCCCGATTGGGTGGTGACACGTCCAAATTTGTGCCACCTGCGGTGAATGCGGCGCTGCATGACAGGATGGGTCAGGCGGGCAAGCGGTCGGCAAAGGGCTGAGCAGGCGCGCCGGCGCCTTAGCGCGCCAGCACCAGATCGGCCCGCAGTCCTCCCAGATGCGCGCTGGTGTCAAGGCGCAGGGTGCCGCCGTGCTGACGCGCAATGTCCATCGCAATCGACAGGCCCAGACCGACATTGCCGCCGCGGTTCTGGTTGCGCGCAGTGTCCAGCCGGGTGAACGGCTTGAGCGCCTCATCGCGCGCCGCGGGGTCGATGCCCGGCCCGTCATCCTGAACGCTGAACACCACCGCGCGGTCGGTTACGCTGCACGAAACTTCGACCACGCGGCCAAAGCGCACGGCATTTCCGATCAGATTTTCCAATGCCCGGCGCACGGCCATGGGGCGGAGCAACACCAGGCCCCGAGGCCGTGCCCCGACGACGCGCACGTCCTGCCCGGCACGCCCGGCCCCGCGCGACACGGTGTCCAACATCTCGGCAGGGTCGACCAGTTCTGGGTCATCGAGCGAATCGAGTTGGACGAAATCCAGGAAACTGTCCAGCATCGCCTGCATGTCATGCAGATCGCCTTGCAAATCGGCTATTTCAGGGCTGTCGTCCAGCATCGACAGGCCCAGCTTCAGACGCGTCATCGGGGTGCGCAAATCGTGGCTGACCCCTGACAGCATGACTGTACGCTGTTCGATCTGCCGCTCGATCCGGTTGCGCATATCCAGAAACGCCTGGCCCGCCGCACGCACCTCGGAGGCACCGCGCGGCCGATAGGGCAGGGCGCGGCCCCGACCGAACGCCTCGGCCGCTTCGGCCAGGGCATGTATCGGGCGCACCTGGTTGCGCAGAAACAGGAACGAGATCACCGTCAGCAACAGACTGACCCCCGCCATCAGCACCAGCAGTTGGTGGGGATTTGACGCCGATACCCGCGACCGGGGAAACGTGATGCCCAGTGGCCCGTGCACGGTGGTCAGGGTCAGGTGCACCCGCTTTTCGTCGGTGGACAGGTCAAGGGCCTGCACACCGTCCAGTTCTGTGGCAAGAGTTGCAATGACGACGCGCCCGGACAGATCATAGAACAGTCGGCTGTTCTCGGCCGGCGGCGTCGGGTCAGGCAGGGCGAGCGTGAGGCGCAGCGCTTCGGCCAAGGGCGTCACATCGCTCAGGGCTGCGTCCGGGGTGGCGGCGATGTCGATCTGCGCGCGGATAAAGCGCAGTTCCTCTGCGACATTGCGGCTCATCTGCTCGGTCACGTCTTCATAGTGGCGCTGGATAAACACCACCGTGACCACAAGCTGAATCAGGATCACCGGCATCAGAAGGATCAACACCGCCCGCCCATAGAGCGAGCGCGGGGCATAGCGTTTGAGCCAGGCAAATGTCATCATGGTGCCGCAATAGCCGTTCGCGCCCCGTCGAGGAAGCCAGGAATGATCGATCGCACCGATTTCAACCCCGCACCGGGGGTATTTGACCAAGTTGCGCCAGGCGTGCGGCGGATGCTGGCGCCCAACCCGTCGCCGATGACATTCCGTGGCACCAATACCTATGTGGTGGGGCAGGGGCGGGTGGCGGTGATCGATCCGGGGCCGGACGATGCGCGCCACCTTGCCGCGCTTGAGGCGGCCTTGGCGGGCGAGGTGATCGGCCATATCCTGGTCACCCATGCGCACCGTGATCATTCGCCGCTGGCGCGGGTTCTGGCCCGGCGCCACGCCGCGCCGGTGCTGGCCTTCGGTGGGGCCGCCGCCGGGCGCACCCCGGTCATGCAGCGTCTGGCGCGCGATGGGCTGGCTGGTGGGGGCGAGGGGGCGGACATGCCCTTTGTCCCTGACATCTGCCTGCCCGATGGTGCAGTGATCGAGGGCGACGGCTGGCGCCTTGTTGCCCATCACACGCCGGGCCACATGGCCAACCATATGTGCTTTGCGTTGGATGACCTGGTGTTTTCGGGCGATCATGTGATGGGCTGGTCGACATCCATGGTTTCGCCGCCCGATGGCGATCTGGGCGCGTTCCTTGCCTCCTGCATACGCCTGCGCGCCCTTGCCCCCCGTCTGTTGCTGCCCGGTCACGGTGCCCCGGTGACAGACCCGGCTGCGCGGTTGGAGGCGTTGCTGGCCCACCGTTTGCAGCGGACACAACAGGTTCTCGCTGCACTCGGGCCCGTGCCGCGTCCGATCCCGTCCATCACGCGCAGCATTTATCACGATCTCGCACCAACCCTGATCGCCGCCGCCGAGCGCAATGTATTCGCCCATCTCATTGACTTGGTGATAAAAAATCATATCCACGCGGTGCCCCGTCTGGCAGTGACCAGCAGTTTCCGCAGACCGCCCGATTTTCGACAAATCCCTCTGGACGCCGTATGACACAGTTGTTATGTCACCAAAGTGGTCCGGCGTAGCTCAGCGGTAGAGCAGTTGACTGTTAATCAATTGGTCGTAGGTTCGATCCCTACCGCCGGAGCCAAAAT
>Ga0100401_1000098_pt1 | contig 65278 bp, 69 predicted proteins | sample CryGeymeta201525_FD_80421 | JGI IMG/M metagenome (GOLD analysis project Ga0100401, IMG submission 80421) | Groundwater microbial communities from Crystal Geyser aquifers in Utah, USA - Crystal Geyser metaG 2015-25 | ecosystem: Environmental > Aquatic > Deep subsurface > Groundwater | place: USA... | reverse complement strand
TGGGCCGCCGACACGAAGGCCGCATCAAGGGGAATGCCAGGATGCCTGACCCCCTCTCGGCAGAATTTCCAGACTTCAGGTTGCTCAATCGAATTTCTGGGGGTAGCTCACCAACGTCTTGCGTCTACTATCGCATCGTTTTTTTTAACAAAATGGTGAGCCCGACGGGGTTCGAACCCGTGACCTACTGATTAAAAGTCAGTTGCTCTACCAACTGAGCTACAGGCCCACTGCGGCGCTTGCTATCCCTAGTGATCTGGGGGGTCAAGCGGAAATCCTGCGCCAATTCGCGCAGATGGTTCTGAAAGCTGTCTCTTTCAAAATCCGGGTCTGCGGCATATAGCGACGCAACGCAGGATCACAAGGTGGGCCATCCGTTGCAGTTCAAGAAGTTCCACGGTCTGGGCAACGATTTTGTTGTCATCGACCAACGCAAGGGCGGTGCGGCGATGACGCCTGCCCTGGCGCGCGCCCTGGGTGACCGGCACCGGGGCGTGGGGTTCGACCAACTGGCGCTGATCCACGCCGACCCGGAAACCGACGTGGCGCTGACGTTTTACAACAGTGATGGCAGCACGGCGGGGGCCTGTGGCAACGCAACCCGTTGTATCGCGCGCCATCTGATGGACGAAACCGGCGCCGCCGCCCTGACGCTGCGCACGGAACGCGGCGTGCTGCACGCCCGCGATGCCGGAGGCGGGTTGACGGCCGTCAACATGGGCGCGCCGCTGCTGGACTGGGCCGATATTCCTCTGGCTGGGCCGATGGACACCCTGCACCTGCCGATCGACGGCGCGCCGACGGCCACCGGCATGGGCAACCCCCATTGCAGCTTTTTCGTCACCGATGCCGACGCTGTGGATCTGGCGACGCTTGGCCCCACCGTCGAGCATCATCCGCTGTTCCCGCAGCGCACCAATGTGCAGGTGGCCCATCTGGTGGGCCCCGATCACCTGCGGATGCGGGTATGGGAACGCGGCGTGGGGATGACACTGGCCTCAGGCTCGTCCTCCTGTGCCGTGGCGGTGGCGGCGGCGCGGCGCGGGCTGACCGGGCGGGCCGTGCGCATCGACTTGGACGGTGGGACGATCCAAATCGACTGGCGCGACGATGGCGTGTGGATGACCGGCCCCACGGCCCATGTATTCAACGCCGAACTGACCCCGGCGTTTCTGGCGGGCGTGGCATGAAGGCGCCAGTCTTTGCCACCCTCGGGTGCCGCCTGAACACCTATGAAACCGAGGCAATGCGCGAATTGACCACCGCCGCCGGGTTGGAAAACACGGTGATCGTCAACACCTGCGCCGTCACCGCCGAGGCGGTCAGGAAGGCGCGTCAGGAAATCCGAAAGCTGCGCCGCGACCATCCCGACGCCACCCTGATCGTCACCGGTTGCGCAGCCCAGACCGAACCCCGGACGTTCGCGGCAATGCCCGAGGTGGACCGGGTGATCGGCAACAGCGAAAAGATGCAGGCGGCGACGTGGCAGGATTTCCGGACCGAGCGTGTGCAGGTCGACGACATCATGTCGGTGAAGGAAACCGCCGGGCACCTGATCGACGGGTTCGGCACCCGCAGCCGCGCCTATGTGCAGGTGCAGAATGGCTGTGACCACCGCTGCACCTTCTGCATCATCCCCTATGGCCGGGGCAATTCGCGTTCGGTGCCCGCCGGGGTGGTTGTGGACCAGATCAAGCGCTTGATCGACAAGGGCTTCAACGAGGTGGTGCTGACCGGTGTCGATCTGACCAGCTGGGGCGCGGATCTGCCCGGCGCGCCGCGTCTGGGCAATCTGGTGATGCGCATCCTGCGGCTGGTGCCCGACCTGCCGCGCCTGCGGATTTCCAGCATTGACAGCATCGAAGTGGACGACGATCTGATGGGGGCAATCGCAACCGAGCCGCGCCTGATGCCGCATCTGCACCTGAGCCTGCAACACGGCCATGACATGATCCTGAAACGGATGAAGCGGCGGCACCTGCGCGACGATGCGGTGGCGTTCTGCGAAGATGCCCGACGCCTGCGCCCCGATATGGTGTTCGGGGCCGACATCATCGCCGGCTTTCCCACCGAAACCGATGACCACTTCCAGGGCTCTCTGGATCTGGTGCGCGACTGCGATCTGACGTGGCTGCATGTGTTTCCCTATTCCGCACGTCAGGGCACCCCGGCGGCGCGGATGCCGGCCGTGGACGGTGCCACGATCAAGGCCCGCGCGGCGGCTCTGCGGGCGGCCGGGGCGGCGCAGGTGACGCGCCACCTGGCGGCGCAAACCGGTGCCGCGCACCGCGTGCTGATGGAAACCCCCCGCATGGGCCGCACCGCGCAATTCACCGAAACGCGGTTTGAAACCGACCAGCCGGTGGGCCGGATCGTGCCCGCGCTGATCACCGGCCACGAAACGGGCCATCTGCTGGCAAGGCCGCAGTGATGCACCCGAATCCTGCCTTTTGAACCAGACCCGACGCGCAATTCATCGCCCGGCTGTCCGACAATGGTATCGGTCAGGGCGCCGGCCTTTTGGCGGCCCTCATGGACAGCCCTGCGCCCAAGCCCTAGTCTGCGGCAAAACCAAGGAGGTTCGCCCATGCAACTGTTCTACTCCCCTGCCTCGCCCTATGTGCGCAAGGTTGTCGTCACCCTGCACGAGACCGGCCAGACCGGCGATGTCGCGCTGCTCAACGTCTCCACCACGCCGATCAAGTCGGCGCCGGAAATTCTGGCCCACAACCCCACCGGCAAGATCCCCGCGCTGGTGCGGCCCGATGGCCCGGCGCTGTATGACAGCCGGGTGATCTGCCGCTATCTCGATGCGCGGGCGGGCGGCAAGCTGTACCCCGCGTCGCGCATCTGGGACACCCTGACGCTTGAGGCGACGGGCGATGCGATCATGGATGCCAGCATCGCCATGGTCTATGAACGCCGGGTGCGGCCCGAGGAAAAACAGTTCGACGACTGGATTGAGGCACAGTGGGGCAAGGCAAGCCGTGCGCTGAACGCCCTGAACACCCGCTGGATGAGCCATCTGAACGGGCCGCTGGACATGGGGCAGATTTCGGTCGCCTGCGCACTGGGTTACCTGGATTTGCGCCACGATGCGCGGTCGTGGCGCACCGGCAACGACGGGCTGGCCAAATGGTATGACACGTTCTGCGAATGCCCGTCTATGCAGGCCAGCAAACCCGACTGATTCTGGCTCAAACCGGGCGCGGCAAGGATGCCTTGCGCGCCCGTATCAGATCAGCCCGCCGAACTGCCGCAGCACCTCGATATAGACCGCGCGCTTGAACGGCACGATCCGATCGCTCAACTGATCCTTGGACAGCCAGCACCACTCGGAGAATTCGGCCGGGGGCACCGTTATGTCAACCTGATCGTCGGTGCCAAGAAACCGCATCAGGAACCAGCGCTGCTCCTGCCCGCGATACCGGCCTTTCCAGATTTTCGGCACCAGATCAAGCGGCAGGTCATAGGGGATCCAGCCTGTGGTTTCGGCCTCAATGCGCACGAGATCGGCGGTTACCCCGGTTTCCTCGCGCAATTCGCGCAGGGCGGCGACACGGGGGTCTTCGCCCGGTTCGATACCGCCCTGGGGCATTTGCCACGCATCCTGGTCGCGGTCGATCCGCTGACCGACGAACACCCCGCCCGAAGGGTTGACCAGCATCACACCGACACAGGGGCGATAGGGCAGTTTTGCAATGTCTTGCGGGGTCATCAGGCAGCCGCTTTCTGTTTGCGCCAGTTTTTGGCGGTAAGCCGGTAACAAAACCACTCCATCGGGCCGGTGGTCAGATCGTGCCATTCCGAATGGCGCAGCGTCGCGCCCAGCCGCGCCGTGGCCGCCTGCCCGTGCAGGTTGGACACGTTGATGTGGAACCACACCTCGGAAAACACCGCAAGGGCATGATCTATCATGAGCGTCATCAACGCACGGTTGGTGGCCCCGCCCCAATGGCTGCGCGCAAGAAAGGTGTAACCGATGCAAACCGCACCAGGCAGAGATGGCAGCCTGTAAAAGCGTGCACTGCCGATCACCGCGTCCCTGTTGCGATCAACCACCACATAGGCACCGCCATCGGCCAGTGCCCTGGCGAACCACGGGTCGAACCCGGCGGGGGTTGCCATGGCCTTGTTCGGGTGCGCCTCCCAGATCAGCGGGTCGGCGGCACAGGCGGCCAACACGGCGTGATCTTCTTTAGCCAGCGGCCGCAGCAGCAAGGTATGGCTGGACAGGGGGGTTGCAACGTCCAACGCACCGAACGGCCCGGCGCGCTGGCCTTTATCTTCAGTTGGGTCCAAGGGCAGACAGACCTTTCAGAATGTCGATGGCATAGGCCAGTTGATAATCCTCATCGCGCAGCTTTGCAGCATCTTCGGCCTTTTGCTGTTCTTCCAGGATGATTGCACGTTCATCTTCGGAAACCGAATCATTACTGATCGCGCCACGAAGATCCGCCTCGGATCTGCGGATTGCCGAGGTTTCCTCGGCCGGTTCTTCGTCGTCACGACGGGGCGGCTGGGCGACCACGATGTCGGGCGACACCCCCAAAGACTGGATCGAGCGGCCCGATGGCGTGTAATAGCGCGCAGTGGTCAGGCGCATCGCGCCCTCGCCCCGCAGCGGCATCACCGTCTGGACCGAACCCTTGCCAAAGGATTTCGTACCGATGACGATGGCGCGACGATGATCCTGCAACGCACCGGCCACGATTTCCGAGGCCGAGGCCGAGCCACCGTTGATCAGCACGACCAGCGGCTTGCCCTCGGCCAGATCGCCGGCCGTGGCATTGTACCGGTCACTGTCCGCTGTGTTGCGCCCCCGGGTCGAAACGATTTCACCCGTTTCAAGAAAGGCGTCCGACACCCGGATGGCCTGGGTCAGCAACCCGCCGGGATTGTTGCGCAGATCGACGACAAAGCCGTTGATATTGTCGATGCCACCGGCCTCTTCGACCTGCTTTTTCAGGCCCTCTTCCAGATTGGGATAGGTCTGGTCGTTGAAGGTGCTGATCCGCAGGATGACTGACTTGCCCTCGGTACGGGTGCGCACCGCCGTCAGCTTGATCGTGTCGCGGATGATTGAAATGTCGAACGGTTCGGCTGTGCCTTCACGCGCCACCGTGATGATGATTTCGCTGCCCACCGGGCCACGCATCAGCTCAACCGCCGCGTCCAGCGTCAGGCCCAGCACCGACTGACCATCGACATGGGTGATGAAATCGCCCGACAGAACACCGGCGGTGTCGGCCGGTGTGCCGTCCATCGGTGCCACCACCTTGACGAAGCCTTCTTCCTGGGTCACCTCAATGCCCAGCCCGCCGAATTCACCCCGGGTCTGCACCCGCATGTCGGCGGCGTCATTCGCGGACAGATAGCTGGAATGCGGATCGAGCGAGGTGAGCATCCCGTCGATCGCCGCCTCGATCAGATCCTTAGGATCGACCTCGGACACATATTGAGCGCGTATCCGTTCAAAAATGTCGCCGAACAGGTCAAGCTGTTCATAGACGCTGGCCTTGGCGTTGTTTTCCTGGGCGATCAGCGGGCCGGCCACCTGGGTCGTCAACAGGACGCCTGCGAGGGCGCCACCCACGGCGGCGATTGCAAATTTTCTCATCTGTCGATCATTCCTCATCCAACCGGAACCATTCAACCGGGTTCACCGGCGTCTGTCCGTCCCTCAGTTCCATATAAAGCGTCTCTTGCCGGTCTTGACCATCCTGAACCGCCTCTTGTGGGCCAAAGCCTGCCAAATCCGGCGCGCCGCCGCCCCCCATCAGCCCCACAGGGGCCTCTGCCGGGATTACCTGACCCACTTCACCATAAACCTGCCACAGCCCGCCCAAAATAATAAGATAGCCCGCCGCAGGCTCAAGGATCATCACATTTCCGTAGTCCAGAAGCGGCCCGCGATAGCGGATCGTCGCAGGCCAGGGCGCAGTGACCAAGGCGCCGGGTGCCGTGGCCAGCAACACCCCCGGCCGACGCACCCCCGCCGCATCAGGTTGGTCGAACCCGGCGACGACGCGGCCCTGCACGGGGGCGGCCAGATCGCCCCGCGCCGCCGCAAAATCCGGCAAGGCGCGGCTGATGTCATCCTCGGGCAGCCGGGCCAACCCGGTTGCAAAGCCTTCCAGGGTGCGGGTGCTGACCAGCAGGCGCTGCATCTGCTCTGCATCCTCGGTCAGGCGGCGCGGCAGATCCACACGATCCTGAATCGCCGCAGACAGATCGCTGCGCGCCTGCTGCACACCGGACAGGCCGGTTTCCAGCATTTCAGCAGCGCTGGCCTGCAAGGCCCGCAGAGTGGCGATTTCAGTCAGATCGGTGCGAAGGGCGGCAACCTGCGATGCCAGCGCCGGGGCGACATCCGAAAGGATCATCCCCGACCGCGCCGTGCCCAGCGCGCCAGCCGGGTGCAACAAAAGCAATGCCTCTGGCCCCGATTGCATCGTTTGCAGCGCCCCCAGAAGGCTGCCCAGACGGGCCTGCTCCAGGTCGAACCGGGCGCGGATCGCCGCCTCGCGCCCGTTGGCCTGACGCAACCCTTCACGCAGCGCACCCAGCCCCTGTTCATAGGCGCGGATTGTCTGGGTCAGCACGGCCACCCGGTCACGCGATCCACCGGCGGCGGCCAGCCCGCGCGCCGCTTCGTCCAGCTGGGCAACCGCGCGCCGGGCAATCGCCGCCGGATCGGCCTGGGCCTGCACCGACAGGGGCAAGGCGACACAGGCCAGAACCAAGATTGCGGCGCGCAGGGTCATCGGATGATCAGCGTCTTTCCGGTCATCTCGGGCGGCTGCGGCAGGCCCATCAGGTCAAGCAGCGTCGGCGCGAGATCGGCCAATCGCCCGTCGCGCAGCGAAACGCCCGCCGGCCCGCCGAACAGCACCACAGGCACCGGATTGGTGGTGTGGCTGGTATGCGGGCCGCCGGTTTCCGGATCGACCATGGTTTCGCAATTGCCGTGATCGGCGGTGACAATCATCGCGCCCCCGGCCTTTTCCAGCGCCTCCAGCACCCGCGCCAGCCCCCGGTCGACAGCGGCACAGGCGGCCATGGCTGCGGCCAGATCACCGGTGTGCCCGACCATGTCGGGGTTGGCATAATTGGTGACGATCAGATCATAGCCATGCGCGATCGCCTCGACAAAACGGTCGGTCACCTCAACCGAGCTCATCTCGGGTTGCATGTCATAGGTGGCAACCTTGGGCGATTTCGGCATCGCGCGGTCTTCACCGATCTGCGGCGTTTCGCGACCACCGTTCAGAAAGAAAGTGACGTGCGGGTACTTCTCCGTCTCGGCAAGACGGAACTGGGTCTTGCCTTGTTTTGCCACCCATTCGCCAAGGGTGTTGTGCAACGTCTGTTTCGGAAAAACGGCGGGATAAAAGGCATCGTGGGCCACGGAATAATCCACCATGCCCAACCGCGCGGCAAGGGCCGGACGCGCGCCTCGGTCAAACCCGTCGAAATCGTCAAACCCGATGGCGGCAAGGATTTCGCGCGCTCGGTCAGCGCGGAAATTCAAGCAGAACACGCCATCGCCGTCCTGCATCCCGGCATAGTCACCGATCACCGTGGCGGGGATGAATTCATCGGTCTTGCCCGCGTCGTAGGCCGCCGCAACCGCCGCCTTTGCGCTGTCGGCGCGGGCCTGGCCCTGAGCGCGCACCATGGCGTCATAGGCCTGCTGCACCCTGTCCCAGCGGGTGTCACGATCCATGGCGAAATACCGGCCCGTCACCGTGGCAATCCGTGCGCCTTCGGGCAGGGCCTGCACCAGCGCGGCCACAAATCCGGCCGCCGAATCAGGCGCCACATCGCGGCCGTCGGTCATTGCGTGCAGCGCCACCGGCACCCCTGCCCCGGCGATGATCCGCGCCGTTGCAATGATGTGCGACAGATGGCCATGCACCCCGCCGTCGGACACCAGCCCCAACAGATGCGCCGTGCCCCCCGTCGCCTTCAGCGCCGCGATGAACTGCATCAGCGGTTGTTTCGCCGCATAGCTGCCATCCTCAATGGCCAGGTCGATCATCCCCAGATCCATCGCCACAATCCGACCCGCACCGATATTGGTATGGCCCACCTCGGAATTGCCCATCTGCCCCTTGGGCAAGCCCACGTCAGGGCCATGGGTGACAAGCATGGCATGGGGGCAGGTGGCAATGATCCGGTCAAAGGTGGGTGTGTCGGCCAGAACCGGGGCATTTGCCGAACTGTCGGTATTGTTGCCCCAGCCATCGAGAATGCACAGGACAACGGGTTTGGGGGCGTTCATGGCAAGACCTCTGGTTGGATGACGTCATTCTAGCGCCGTCTGTGGCAAAGCGGAACCGGGTCACCGGGGTCAGACGACAGAATTGGGTGTCTTTGAAAAGAAAAACCGGATCAGGCCCGGTGATACGGCCCGTTAGTCAGGATCGAGGCGGCGCGGTACAACTGTTCGGCCAACATCGCCCGGACCAGCATATGCGGCCACACCATCGCCCCGAACGACAGGGCGGCATCGGCCGACGCGCGCAAGGCAGGATCCAGCCCATCGGCACCGCCAATGACAAAGGCCAGATCACCCCGCCCCTGATCGCGCCAATAGGTCAGTTGCGCCGCGAATTCCGGCGAGGAAAACCGGCGCCCCCGTTCATCCAGCACGCAAATCAGTGCGCCATCGGGAACGGCGCGGCCCAACAGCACGGCCTCGCCCGCTATGCCGCCGCCCTTCTTGTCCTCGACCTCGATCAGTTGGGCCGGGCCAAGCGAAAGAGGCCTCCCGGTACGGGCGAACCGGGCGAGATAATCTTCGGTCAGCGCGCGCTCGGGGCCGGTACGGGCCCGGCCCACGGCGCAGATTTGCACGCGCATGGACGGGCGATCAGGCCGGGATCGGCTGTTCGCCCGGAGTCAGCCACATCTTTTCGAGCTGATAGAAATCGCGCACTTCGGGGCGGAACACGTGAACGATCACGTCACCGGTGTCGATCAGCACCCAGTCGCCGGCATCCTTGCCTTCGACCTTGCAAAGGCGGTTGTGATCCTGCTTCAGGTGGTCGGTCAGGTTCTGGGCGATGGCCGAAACCTGACGGGACGAACGACCCGAACAGATCACCATGTAATCGCCCATCTCGGACTTGCCGCGCAGAGCGATGGTGACCACGTCTTCGGCCTTGTCATCCTCCAGCGAAGTAAGGATTTCCGCGAGCAGCTGATCTGAGGTCAGCGAGGAACCGTTCGCAGTCATGCGTCGGGTTTGGGCAGCCATGTCAGCGGCTGCATCTTGAGACAGGGACAGGACATTGTCCTCCTTCGTGGCACGCCGTCAAAGCCCCGGCGCAGGGCTTGGCCAACACATAGCATCGCGGCGCGCGAATCTCAATGGACAGCAATGCACGAAAACCGATGCGTCGCGTTACGTCGCACAGCGCAGATCCGGCGCCCCGAGGGCGGCCAGCACCCGCTGTGCGGCGGCGACAACGGGATCATGGGTTTCGCGCAGGATCTGCACCCGGTCAAAGCGCGCCGGGTCGGCGTTGACCGCCGCGCGCAGGGCCGCCCCGAAGGCCATGCGCAACTCGGTGCCGATGTTGAACTTGCAGATGTTGGTGGTGGTGGCAAGCTGGGTGCGCTGGGCCACCGGCACACCGGAACCGCCATGAATCACCAGTGCAACCGGGGTCAGAGCCTGTATCGCCGCAATCCTTGCAACATCCAGGCCACCCTGCCTGTGCTGTTGCAGATGCACATTGCCCACGGAAATCGCCATGGCGTCAATGCCCGTATCGTGGGCGAATTGCGCCGCCTCGGCCGGATCGGTGCCGGCCGAACCTTCGCCGCCGTCATAGCCGACAAAACCGATTTCGCCCTCACAGGAAACGCCCGCGGCGTGGGCCAGTTCGGCAACACGGGCGGTTTCGTTGATGTTCTGGGCCAGCGGTTTGCGCGATCCGTCGTACATGACAGAGGTAAAACCGGCATCCAGCGCCTGTTGGCACTCGTCAAAAGTATAGCCGTGGTCGAGATGCGCCACCACCGGCACCGACACCGATTCGGCCAGGCTGCGAAACATCGCCCCCAACACCGGCAACGGCGTATGGGCGCGGCAGGATGGCCCGGCCTGAAGGATCACCGGCGCGCCGATGCTTTCGGCGGCCATGGCAAAGGCGCGCATGTCCTCCCATCCGAGGGTGACCAGCCCCCCCACCGCATAGCGCCCCGCCAGCGCCGGCTGCAACACATCGGATAGGGTTGCCAGGGTCATTTGAACTTGGCGATCATGTCTTTGATCCCCGGGATCGTTTCGATCTGATCGGCATGGGAGGGTTGGAAATACTGGATCAGGCTGCGCTGGGACAGTCCGCCAAGGATGGTGAAATAATACATCTCATACCCCGGCAGGACGGCGCAGGGGTGATAGCCACGATCGAGGCAGATGGTCGAGCCATCCACCAGATGATAGGCATCGCCCGGCTTGCCGTCTTCGCGTTGCAACATCTGCACGCCCGAACCGTGGTTCGGCCGGAAGCGGAAGTTGTAGGTTTCGTCGTGGCGTGTTTCCAGCGGCAGTCGGTCGGTGTCATGCTTGTGCGACGGAAACCCCGACCAGCCGCCCTGCCCCACGGTGAACAGCTCGCTCACCAAAAGGCGGCCCACCTTGCCGTGGTACTTGGTGCCGAGGATATGCTTGATCTTGCGGTGGGTCTTGGTGTCGTCCGACCCGTATTGCACCATGTCCAATTCGTCGTTGCGCACGACAAACGGCTCAAGCACCGTGTCATACTTGGCACCGGCGACAAACACCTCGGCACTGTCCGAAGTACAGACCATGGTAGCGCGGCCGCCGCTGGGCACATAAACGCCCTCAGGCTCGCCATCCCATACGTCAACACCACGGCCCCCCAGCGCCGAGACGGCAAACCCCTCGACATCCACATCCACCGTGCCGGTGGCGGGAACGATGCAGGTTTCATAGCCGGGCACGGCATATTCGAACGCCTGACCGTTGGTCAGCTTGACGATATTGAAATAGTTCAGCGGCACGCAGGCGTCATCCACATCAACAATGGGGGCGTTGCGGTTGTCAAACGGTGGAATGTGCACGGAATTGTCCTTTATGCGTCAGTGGGGCCGGGATGCTGGCCCAGGAAGGTGTCAAGTTGCGCCGCGTCGGGCATGGCCGGGGCACAGCCGGGCCGCGACACGGTGATCGCCGCACAGGCCGAACCGCGCATCACCGCGTCGCGCAGATCATACCCCGCCGCAAGCGAGGCCATCAGCCCGGCCATGAAACTGTCGCCCGCGCCGGTCGGTTTCAGTGCCGTCACGGGATAGATGCCGGTGCGGATTTCGGTGCCGCCGTGCAGGGTGATCGCACCTTTTTCGCCCATCTTGTAAATCACGATGGTGGCGGTTTCGCCGGCCAGCGCCCGCGCCTTGTCCAACCCCAGGTCGATCCCACCGGCCATGAAGCCGAATTCTTCGTCATTGCCGACGATCACGTCCGACAACGCCCCCGCGCGGCTGAGCACCGCTTCGGCCACCTGCGGCGAGGGCCATGAATAAGGGCGGTAATCGACATCGAAGATGATCGGCAGGCCCGCCTTGCGCGCCAGATCAAAGGCGTGGAATGCCGCGCTGCGCGACGGTTCGGCGGCAAAAACGGTGCCTGCGGTGATCAGGGCACCATAGGCCGGGTAATCCACCGCCTCGACATCGGCGATCGACATCTGGAAATCGGCGGCACCGTTGCGATAGATCACGCTTTGGTGCTGTTCCACCCGCGATTCGTACACCGCCAGCGAATTGCGGAACTCGCCCCCGACGGGGTGCACATGGCGGGTATCCACGCCGTAATGGCGCAATTGGTTGATGCAATACCGCCCGATCGCATCGTCGCTGACCCGGGTGACCAAAGCCACCTTGCCGCCGAATTTGCAGATACCGGCGGCAATGTTGGCCGAACTGCCGCCAAGGCCCGATTTGAACGTAACCGCGTCCTCGGTGCGGGTGCCCGGTGGGTCTGGGAAAAAATCCATGCCCGCACGACCGATGACAAGAAAATTGTTCTGGCGAATACCGTTCAGCATGGTCAGATCCCCCGCCTTTGTCTGACCCGCGCGGATTCGATTTCGGCGTGGGCGGTGATGACGCTGTCACGGGTCGAAACATGGGGCGTGCCCACCTCCCACCAGGTGTGGCCCTGGGTTGTCCAGCCTTCATAGGGGTCGACCTGCATGACGATGATGGTCGTCCGGTCCGCGGCCTTTGCCCGTTTGAACGCCTCGGCCAGTTCGGCGGGGTTGGCCACGGTTTCGGCGTTGGCGCCCATCGCGCGGGCGTGGGCCGCGAAATCCACGGCAAAAGGATGCGTCGCCGTGGGGGTGTCGGTGATCAGGTTGTTGAAACTGATCTGGCCGGTGTTGTTCTGCAACTTGTTGATGACGGCAAAGCCGCCATTGTCCAGAACCAGCACGATCAGTTTCTTGCCGGTCAGCACGCTGGAATAGATGTCGGAATTCATCAGCAGGTAACTGCCATCGCCGCAGAAGGTGATCGTGTCCTTGTCCGGCTCGGCCTCGCTCTGGGCAATGCGTGCGCCCCAGGCACCGGCGATTTCATACCCCATGCAGGAAAACCCGAATTCCACATCCACCGTGCCGGTTTTCAAGGTGCGCCAGTTGGCCGTCACCTCGGCGGGCAGGCCGCCTGCGGCCGCCACCACCCGGTCGGACGGGTCGCACAGCGCGTTGACCACGCCAATCGCCTGGGCATAGGAATTGGGGCGGTTGCCGGGCGCTACGTTCTGCGCCACATAGCCGTTCCACCGGGCACGTTCGGCCTGCGCCTGCGCCACCCAGCCCTCGGGCGCGCGATAATCGCCCAAGGCGGCATCCAGCGCCGCCAGCCCCAGTTTCGCATCCCCGACCACGGGCAGCGACCGGTGCTTGCCCGCGTCATGGCGGGCGGCGTTCAGCGAAATGAACCGCGCCTCATGGGCAAAGGCGGTCCACGACCCGGTGGTGAAATCCTGAAGGCGCGACCCCACCGACAGGATCACATCCGCCCTCTCGGCCAGCCAGTTGGCGCTGTCCGATCCGGTCACCCCGACCGGCCCGATGTTCAGGGCGTGATCGTTCAGCAGCGTGGCGCGCCCGGCGATGGTTTCGATCACCGGGATGCCATGCGCCTCGGCAAAGCCGGTCAGTTCGGCCACGGCGCGTGCATATTGCACCCCGCCCCCGGCGATGATCGCCGGACGCTGCGCCCGGCGCAGCAGTGCCGCCGCCTCGGTCACCTCGTCGGGGTCGGGGGTGATGCGGCGGATGCGGTGCACTTTTTCCTCGAAAAATTCCACCGGATAATCCCATGTCCAGCCCTGCACGTCCTGCGGCAGCGCGAAGAATGCCGGCCCGCAATCGGCAGGGTCCAGCAGCGTTGCCAGCGCTGCGGGCAGGGATTGCACGATCTGCGCCGGGTGGGTGATCCTGTCCCAGTACCGCGTCACCGCCCGAAAGGCATCGTTCAGGCCCAGCGCGGGATTGCCGAAATGTTCCAGCTGTTGCAGCACCGGATCGGGCAGACGCGTCAGGAAGGTATCGCCGCACAGCATCAGCAGCGGCAGGCGGTTGGCGTGGGCCAGTGCGCTGGCGGTCAGCAGGTTGGCGGTGCCCGGTCCGGCGGAGGCGGTGCAGAACATGAACCGCTGGCGCAGGTGATATTTGCCATAGGCGGCGGCGGCAAACCCCATGCCCTGTTCATTCTGCCCCCGGTACAGCGGCAGCATCGCGCGGTGATCGTACAGTGCCTCGCCCAGACAGGTGACGTTGCCATGGCCGAAAATGCCGAAACCACCGCCGCAGACCCGGGTTTTTACCCCGTCGATCACGATGTATTGCGCCGCAAGCCAGCGGATGATCGCCTGCGCCGTGGTCAGGCGGATGGTGTCGGGGGTTGTGGTCACTGCGCTCTCCGTCATTGTCCCGCAGATTGGCCATTGACCCGCCGGGCCTGTCGAGGATACGCCTTTTGCAACCGGTTGCAAACGGTTTTTGGGAGAAACTTTAGATGACGACCATAGGTATTGGCATAATCGGCGGCGGTTATATGGGCAAGGCCCACGCCGTGGCCCATTGCGCAGTCGGCGCGATCTTTCAAACCGCCCTGCGCCCACGTCTTGTTTGCGTCGCCGGGGCATCGCCGGCCAGCGGCGCGCGATACGCCGCCGCCCAAGGCTTTGAGAAGGGGGCTGGAAAACGGCTGCATGGGCGATCTGGCCCCCCCCATGCCATCAGTGCAGCGCGGCCGCTGATCGGGCCGATTGTCGAACTGTCGGCGCGAATCGAAACCGTGCAACACACCCGTGGCGACGTGACGGCCAGCAACGACAGCGGCGCCTGGGTGCGTATCGCTGATTTCTGAAAGGGATACCCAATGATCACCATCGGCAACGCCCCCTGTTCCTGGGGCGTGGAATTTGCAAGCGATCCGCGCAACCCGGCCTGGGCCTCGGTGCTGGCCGACAACGCGGCGGCCGGATACACCGGCATCGAACTGGGCCCCGTGGGGTTCATGCCCGAAGACCCCGTGCAACTGGCCGAGGCGCTGGCCGAACACCACCAAACCCTGATTGGCGGCGTGGTGTTCCGCGCCTTTCACGACCCCGCACAGTGGGACGATGTGCTGGACGGTGCGGTGCGCACCTGTCGCGCGCTGACCGCCCATGGCGCGCAACATCTTGTGCTGATCGATTCGATCTCGCCCCGCCGCGCCCCTACGGCAGGGCGCGCGAACGAAGCCGAACAGATGGACACCGCCGAATGGGCCGCCTTCCGCGACCGCATCGCGACAGTGGCGAAAATGGGCGCCGACGAATATGGCCTGACCGTTGGCATCCACGCCCATGCCGCCGGGTTCATCGACTTTGAGCCCGAACTGGAACGTCTGTTGGATGAAGTGGACGATGCGCATCTGAAAATCTGCTTTGACACCGGCCACCATTCCTATGCCGGTTACGATCCGGTGGCGTTCATGAAACGGCACATCAACCGCATCAGCTATATGCATTTCAAGGATATCGACCCGGTGGTGAAAGCCCGCGCCGTGGCCAACCGCACCGGGTTTTACGATGCCTGCGCCCAGGGCATTTTCTGCAACCTCGGGCGAGGCGACGTGGATTTCCCGGCGGTGCGGCAAATCCTGCTGGACCACGGGTTTGACGGCTGGTGCACCGTGGAACAGGATTGCGACCCGGCTGGCACAACCGTTCCGGTCGACGACGCGCGGGCGAACCGCGAATATCTGCATTCCATCGGTTTCTGAGGGCATCATGGCAAAACTGAACTGGGGCATGATCGGCGGTGGCAAGGGCAGCCAGATCGGCCCGGCCCACCGGCTGGGCGCGAGGCTGGACGGGGCGTTCGCCATGGTGGCGGGGGCGCTGGACCACAGCCCCGAAGCGGGGCGCGCATTTGCCGGCGAACTGGGCATCGCCGAGGACCGCGCCTATGGCGACTGGCGCGAAATGCTGGCCGGCGAAACGACGCGCGACGACCGTTGCGATCTGGTGACTGTGGCCACGCCCAACGCCACCCATTTCGAGATCACAAAGGCATTTCTGACCGGCGGTTTTCATGTGCTGTGCGAAAAGCCGATGACGATGACCGTCGAGGAAGGCGAAGAGATCGTGAAGATCGCCCGCGCCTCCGGGCGGATCTGTGCGGTGAACTATGGCTACACCGGCTATTACCTGGTGCGGCACATGCGGGCGATGGTGGCACGGGGCGAGGCGGAGTTGTCGCCCGAGGCCGACCGCACGTCGCGCGTCACCATTGGCCATGCCGAGGGGATGCCCCTGGCATTCGCGAACATCTATGCCGACATGGCCGAAGCGATCACCGCCGAAAAACAGGGCCGCGCGATCGACCCCGCCGCAAACCTGTACCCCCGGGCCGAGGATGGATTGCGCAGCATGGCCGCCGTGCACACCGCCGTCGCCTCGGCCAAGGCTGGCGGCGCTTGGATGGACGCGCGCCCGCCGATTTTTCGATGAGCGCCGGGCGGGCGGTCACCCAAGGGTGACGCCCGCCTTTTGCATCGCGCTCAGCGCGGCGTCCAGCGATCCTTCAAAGTCGATCGCACGGCACAAGTCGCGCCGCACGGTCACGTCAAACCCGAGACGCGCCCCGTCCACCGCCGAGTAGTTGACGCAGAAATCCAGCGCGAGACCGGCCAGCGTGATCGCCCCGACACCCCGACTGCGCAGGTATCCGTCAAGCCCGGTGGGCGTTTCGTGGTCATTCTCGAAGAACGCGGAATAGCTGTCGATCGCGGGGTTGAACCCCTTGCGGATGATCATGTCGGCGGTCGTCACAAGATTGGCGTGAAAGGCGGCGCCGGGGGTGCCCTGAATACAATGATCGGGCCACAGCACCTGTTTGCCATAGGGCATGTCGATCACGCTCATCACCGCCGCGCCGGGGTGCGACGAGGCGAAAGACGAATGGCCCGCCGGGTGCCAATCCTGGCTCAGGATCACGGCATCGAAGGCGGGCATCAGGGCGTTGATGCCGGTGACAATTTCATCGCCCCCCGGAACGGCCAGGGCGCCACCCGGGCAGAAATCGTTTTGAACGTCGATCACGATCAGGGCGGTTTTCGGGTGCATGGGGTCTCCTGTCTGTTTGGGCACAATCCCAGCCTACACCTTGCCGCCCGAGGTCCAAGGGCGTATTTGCCCTGCCATGACCACTGTCGCCGCCCTGTACCGGTTCACCCGATTTGACGACCCCGCCGCGTTGCGCGCCCCGCTGGCCGGGCTGTGCTGTGGGTTGCGGGTCAAGGGCAGCCTGCTGTTGGCGCCCGAAGGCATCAACGGCACCATCGCAGGCAGCCGCGCCGCCATCGACGCGGTGCTGGACCATATCCGCGCGTTGCCCGGCTGTGCCGCGTTGGACTGGAAGGAAAGCCGCGCCGAAACCCAGCCGTTCCTGCGCATGAAGGTGCGGCTGAAGCGTGAAATCGTGACCATGGGCCAGCCCGATGTCGATCCGCTGTCGGGCACCGGCCACTATGTCACGCCCGCCGCGTGGAACGCGCTGATCCGTGCGCCCGATGTGGCGGTGATCGACACGCGCAACGATTACGAGGTGGGCATCGGCACCTTTCAAGGCGCAATCGACCCACAGACGGCCACCTTTCGCGATTTTCCGGCTTGGTGGCAGGCCAACAGGGACCGGTTCAAAGGCAAGCGGATCGCGATGTTCTGCACCGGCGGAATCCGTTGCGAGAAATCCACCAATTACCTGCTGTCGCAAGGTGTTGATGACGTGTTTCACCTGAAGGGCGGCATCCTGAAATATCTCGAAGAGGTGCCCGCCGACCAGTCGCTGTGGCAGGGCGAATGTTTCGTCTTCGACCAGCGCGTGTCCGTCGGCCACGGGCTGATCTCGGGGCGCCATGATCTTTGCCATGGCTGTCGCCGCCCGGTGTCACAAACCGCGAAAGCGCATCCGGGGTTTGAACAGGGCGTGTCCTGCCCCGCCTGTATCGACACCCTGACCGAGACCGACCGCGCCCGGTTCCGCGAACGCGAACGCCAGATGGCCCTGGCCCGTTCGCGGGGCCAGCGCCACCTCGGTCAGGATTGAGGCAACAGCGGCACCCGTCCCGCATCTGTCAGCAGCCAGACATCGCGCCCTTCGAACACCGCCGCGCTCAGGCTGCGGCCCTGCCCCGCGCCGCTGTCCAGATTCACCCGGTTGCCCCAGTGTTCGGGCGCATCGACGACGGTGTGCCCATGCACAACCAGGCGACCATGGTCACGCCGGTCGGGCAGGAATTCATCGCGGATCCACACCAGATCATCTTCTTTCTGGGCCGCAAGCGGCACACCGGGGCGGATGCCGGCATGGACGAAAACCACGTCATCGGTCACATGCATCAGTGGCCGCGCCGCCAGAAAGGCCCGGTGGGCGGCGGGCACGGCCGCCGTCGCCTCGGCATGGACCTGCACCTGATCGCGCGTCAGATCGCCATCGACGCCATATGAGGCGAGGGTCGTCAATCCCCCCAGACGCGGATGGCGCCAATCAAGGTCGCGGCGCAGGCGGGGATCGTGGTTGCGGCGATCTTCGAGATAGCGCTGGAACATCCGGTCATGGTTGCCCTTCAGCACGATCCAGGGTTCGCCCACCGCAATTCCGTCGATAAGGTGCTGAATCACCGCGCGGGTGTCCGGCCCTCGATCGGGCAGATCACCGAGGTGGATCACCGGCGCATCGTTGCCACCATGGCGCGCCCGGTCCGCAACAATCCGGTCGTGTGCGGCGCGCAGCATGTCAAACTGTCCGTGAATGTCACCAATGGCATAAAGGATCATCGTTGGGCCTTTGTTCGGGTTTCACGCAGGATCTCCGGACGGCCGGTCCGGTCCAAGTCATCGCCCGGAAAACATTCAATGCCTCCGGCGGAGGTATTTTCAGCAAGAAAGAGACGTGGCTCAGCCATGCGCATTGACCTGCTCAAGGATATGCGCCGCCGTCATCAGATCGAGATGCGCGCCGCCGCCGTTCTTGAACAGAGTGATCTGGGCGGGCGTATCACGCCGGAAGGTGCCGCCGGCAAGATCGTAGAAATCGGCGCGGATGTCGCTCTGCGCGATGGTGCCGGCGGTGAGGGGAATTTTCAGCTCGCCTATATGATCCAATGTGGTGTCACGGCTGTCGACGAAGATCGTGGCGCGGATCAGCGCGGTATCGTCGGCCTCGCGCATATCGGGGCGATAGGCGCCGATCAAATCGACATGCTGGCCCGGGCGCAGCCAGTCGCCGCGCAGGACGGGTTCGGTGGCCATGGTCGTGCCGATGATGATGTCGGCGGCATTGACTGCGCCGGGCAGGTCATCGGTGGCGGTGGTGCGGTCGTTCTCCATGGCGCGGCCATTTTCAGCGGTGCGGTTCCACACCGTGAACCGCGCCTTCGGGAACAGCGCACCATAGGCCGCCCGGGTGCATCGGGCCTGGTTGCCCGCGCCAAGTATCAGGATGCGTTCGCTGTCGGGTCGGGCCAGGTGGCGCGCGGCCAGCAGGCTGTCGCCCGCCGTCTTCCACTTGGTCACGAGGTGGAAATCAATCAGCGCGGAAAGGGTGCCGTCGGTGTCGGAATACAGGTTCACCGCGCCGTTCACCATCGGATCCTGGCCCGGAAAGATCGTCGCGGTTTTTACCGCGATGCCCAAGCCGTCAATCCATGCGGCACGCGACAGCACGGTATCCTTGCCGCGATACAGGAAGCTGTCCTTGATCTGCGCCTTTGGCAGGCGGTGCCCGGCGGCCAGCGCATCGGTCAACACCAGCCAGTCCAGCGCGCTGTCGCCCTGGGCAAATGTGACTGTGACAAAGCTCATGCCGCCTCATCCGGGGTCAGCAGCCCTGCGGCAACCAAACGGTCGGCCCAGCCCTCGGGCCCGGTGAAATGGTGGGTCTGCCATCCACGGGCGGCGGCCACGGCAATGTTGTCGGTCCGGTCGTCGGTGAACAGCAGCGCCGCCGGATCAAGGCCGCACTCCTGTTCCACCATCTGGTAAATCCGCGCCTCGGGTTTGATCACCTGCATGTGCCCCGACACATAGGCCCGGTCGAAATCGGCCAGAAAATCATAGGCTGTCTTGGCCAGAGCAAAGCTGTCGACGCCAAAATTGGTCAGCGCGAACACCGGCACCCGCTTTGCCTGCAAGGCCCGCATCAGGCGCACCGAATGGGGAATGACCGGGCAGGCAAGCTCAAGCCAGTGGTCATGCCAGGCGCGGATTTCGGCGCGCCAGTCGGGATGGGCTTCGGCCATGTCATAGATCGTCGCGCGGAAATCTGCGCCCCGATCCACCCGATCATTCATCGCGTGCAGATCGACCTCGGCAAACATTGCGCGGCGCCGGTCGGGGCCGATGATCCGGTCATAGTAGCGTTCGGGCTGCCATTCGATCAGAACGTTGCCGATGTCGAAGATCACCGCCTGAAGGGTCATGCCAAATCCTTTTCCGCTGCCCGGATCGCACGGTCCAGCCCATCCAGGAAACGCGACCGGTCCGCCTTTGTAAAGGCCCGCCCGCTGCCCTGGCGGAACGGATCGGCGGCGCGCAAATCGGTCATCAGATCGCGGGTGGCCAGGATCGTGCCGATATTGGCGCGGGTCAGGGCGTCGCCATTGTGCTTGATCACGCGGGCGCCATTTTCGATGGCGCGGGCCGCCAAGGGAATGTCACCCGTCACCACCACGTCGCCACGCGTCGCACGCTCGGCGATCCACATATCGGCCACATCAGGCCCGTCGGGCACGATCACCAGTTCCACGAAAGGGTTGCGCGACGGGCGCAGCCCGCCGTTGCAAACCAGATACATTTTGGTGTTCAGGCGGGTTGCCACCACCTCGGCCTCGGCCTTGACGGGGCAGGCATCGGCATCGACATAGATCATTGGCACAGCGCCCCGGCATGAAAGGCGATGTGATCGGCCATGAAGGTGGCAACGAAAAAATAGCTGTGGTCATAGCCGGGTTGCATCCGGAACGTGCCCTGCTGGCGCCGCGCCACCATAGCATCGGCCATTGTTTCGGGGCGCAGCTTGTCAAGAAACGGATCATCGGTGCCGGTGTCAATTAGAACCGGGCCATCGAAACCCGCTTGGGCCATCAACAGGCTGGCGTCATGGGCGCGCCAAGCGGCCTCATCTGCGCCCAGATAGGCGGTCAGCTGTGGGCGGCCCCAATCGCTGGCCATCGGATTGCAGATCGGTGAGAACGCCGAAACGCTTGCAAAGCGCCCCGGCAGGCCCATCGCCAGAGTCAGCGCGCCATGGCCGCCCATCGAATGACCGGTGATCGCTTGCCGCGCGAAATCCAAAGGCTGGTCGGCCAGGGCGGCCGGCAGATCGGCGTCGATGTAATCCCACATGCGGAACTGCGGCGCCCAAGGCGCCTCGGTCGCGTTCAGATAGAACCCGGCACCCTGCCCCATGTCGAAAGCTGGGTCATTGGGCACGTCCTCGCCGCGCGGCGAGGTATCTGGGAACACCAGAGCGATGCCGTTGGCAGCCGCATGGGCCTGGGCGCCCGCCTTGACCATGGCGTTCTCATGGGTGCAGGTAAGGCCCGACAGAAACCACAGGACCGGGACGGGGCCGCGTTTCGCCTGGGGCGGCAGGAACAGACCAAAGGTCATCTCGCCGCCACAGGCGGATGACGCGTGGCTGTACACGCCCTGCACCCCGCCGAAACAGGCATTCTCGGAAATCGTCTTCATCGCGGCACCCCTTCACGTTGCGCCATGGCTATCGCGGCAGGCCCCAAGTGACAACACCGCCCTCAAGGATCCAGGCGATCACCAGCGAAACAGTAACCACCGAAAATGCCGTCGAAATCAAAATCGATGCCGACACCCGGTGGGGCGCCACCCCGTAATGCTGGGCGATGATATACACGTTGCCCGCCACCGGCAGCGCCGAAGCGGCAATCATCACCCCGGCGGTGTAGGGGTCGACCGGCAGCACGAACAGCACCATCACCGCCACAGCCGCAGGGTGCAGAACCAGTTTGCAGAACGACAGCCAACCGGCAACGCGCAACCGCTCGGCCGATTTTCCGGCCAGACTGGCACCAATGGCAAACAACGCACCAGGTGTGGCGGCACCGCCGAGAATCGCCAGAAACTCGTTCATCGGCGCCGGAATCGGCCATTCCAGAGCCGCCCAGGAAAACCCCAAAGCAATCGACACGATCATCGGGTTGCGCATCAGGCCCAACCCCACGGTGCGCAACACGCCAAAGGCCAGCCGACCATCGCGCGCCCCGGTGATCAGGATCACCACAAGGCTGCCAAAGACAATCAGATCAACCGCCAGGATCAGCATCACCGGCCCGATCGCCGCCTCGCCCAGCAACAGCACCAACATCGGCACACCCAAAAAACCGACATTGCCGATCACCGCGCATTGCGCCTCGATTGCCGCCTGTTCCACACCAATGCCCCGCGCAAAGGCAACAGCCGTGGCCAACAGGTAAATCGCCAGCGTCGCCGCAAGGTAGGCCAGCATCAGATCGGTATCCAGCACCGACCAGAACGAAAGGTTGGCCGCAAACCGGAACAGCATGGCCGACAAGGCAAAGTAGAAAACGAACTTGGTCAGATATGCCGTCGCTTCGGCGGTAAAGAACCGCGTGCGACCGGCCCAGAACCCGAGGGCAATCAGCGCAAAGAACGGCAGGGTTTTCAGGAATATTGCAACCATGCTTCGTGGTTATCGCGCCATCGGACGATACACAATCCGGCCCGGTTTCTTCTTTGGAAAAATACTCCCCCCGGAGGGTCCGGCGCCGAAAACGTCACCCCTGCCCGATCAGAATCCCCGCCGCCAGAACCAATCCGCCACCCAGCACCACCTGCAAGGCGGCGCGCAGGAACGGTGTCTGCATGAACCGGTTCTGAATCCAGGCAATCGCCCACAACTCGACGAAAACCACCGCCCCCGCCACCGCGGTCGCCGTCCAGAAATCGGGAATAAGGTAGGGCAGTGCATGACCCAGCCCGCCAACGGTGGTCATCACCCCGGCGGCGATGCCCCGCTTCAGCGGGCTGCCTCGCCCCGAAATCGCGCCATCATCGCTGGCCGCCTCGGTAAAGCCCATGGAAATGCCCGCCCCGACCGAGGCTGCAAGGCCCACGAGGAACGTCTGCCAGGTGTCGCCCGTGGCAAAGGCCGCCGCAAAGATCGGCGCGAGTGTGGACACCGAGCCATCCATCAACCCGGCCAACCCGGGTTGCACCCAGGTCAGAATGAACTGCCGATGGGCGGTGCGTTCCTCGGCGCCGCGTGTGTCATCGCCCAGATGTTGCGCGACAAGGGTATCGGCCAGGCTGGAATGGCCCGCCTCGGCCGCCGCCAGATCGCCCAACAGCTTGCGCGTCCCGGCGTCCTTGGTAGCGGCGGCAGCACGTTCGTAAAACGCGCGGGCGTCGTTTTCCATCGCCTCTGCCTCGTCCCGGATCCGTTCAAGGCCCAGATTCTCGATCAGCCAGGTGGGGCGGCGGGCGTAGAAGCCCGAAACATGTTCGCGCCGGATCAGCGGAATCACCTCGCCAAAGCGCTGTTGGTGCAGGGCGATCAGCCGGCGACGGTGCTCGTCTTCCTCGGCTGCCATGCCGTCGAACACGGCGGCCGATCCGGGAAAATCACCGCGCAACCGCTGGGCATAGGTACGATAGATCCGCGCGTCGTCCTCTTCCGACGAAATGGCAAGCGCCACGATTTCCTGCTCGCTCAGCTCGGCAAAACGGCGACGGTTGGACACTCCGGGGATCATGGCACACCTTTCATATTAGAACGGTTCTAATGTACGTTCTGGCGCGGCAAAGGCAAGATGGTTTGCACCCCTTGCGGCACCGTGGCGCAACACTCCTGCCGCAGGGCAGATTTCTTGCGCACACTGAACCAATCCGTTTACAAAGATCCAAAGGGGCCGGGATGAACGCAGTCGACGACAGTATCAAGAAGGGGCGCAAGTTCGACCAGGTTCTGGAAGGGGCACGGACGGTTTTCCTGCGCGACGGCTTTGAAGGCGCCAGTGTCGATGACATCGCCAAAGAGGCGGGGGTATCGAAGGCGACGCTTTACAGCTATTTCCCTGACAAGCGTCTGTTGTTCATGGAGGTCGCCAAGGGCGAGTGCCGCCGCCAGGCCGACACCGCCATGGCCGCCATCGACATGGCCCGCCCGCCCGCAGAGGTCCTGTATCAAAGCGGTCTGCACATGATCCGGTTTTTTCTGTCGGATTTCGGCCAGAACATGTTTCGCATCAGCGTGGCCGAAACCGAACGGTTCCCCGAACTGGGCTGCCAGTTCTATGAAAGCGGGCCGGCCCTGGTGGAAAGCACCCTGTGCCACTATTTCGATCTGGCTATTTCCCGGGGTGAATTGCAGGTGCAGGACCGCGCATTGGCCGCCCACCAATTCGCCGAGCTGTGCAAGGCACAGCTGTTTGCGCGGCTGGTGTTCGGGGTGCAGTCGCGGTTCAGCGACGCCGAGATCGACCGTGTGATCCGTGGCGCGGTGGACATGTTCGTGGCCCGTTATGGCCTGCGCGGCCCGGCCCCGGACAGCGCCTAGTCGCGGCGGCGCAGCTCGAACTGGCTGCCCACCTTGCGGGTTTCAAAGCGTTTCAATTCCAGCACCAGGTCGCTCAGCTTGCGCTTGCCATAGGTGCGGGTGTCGAAATCAGGGTTGTCGGCCATGATGTATTGGCCGAGCGGCCCCAGGGCATACCATTCGTCGTCCTGTGCGATCTTGTCCATCGCCCGCAGGATCAGTGGCACGGCATTGACCGGCGGCTGTTTGCCCGACGCCACCACGGGCGCCTCGCCCCGGACTGCGGGAATGGCCGGCACCTCGTCGATTATGTTCTCGATCAGGATAAACCGGTTGCAGACATTGCGCAGCGACTCCGGCGCCTTGCCTTCACCGATGCCGATCACGTCAAGGCCCTGTTCCCGGATCCGGTTGGCCAGCGCGGTGAAATCGCTGTCGGAACTGACCAGGACGAACCCGTCGAAACGCCCGGTGTGCAGGATGTCCATGGCGTCGATCACAAGACCGATGTCGCTGGCGTTCTTGCCTTTGGTGTTGGCGGTTTCCTGATGGGCCACAAGGCCCAGCGCCCGCACCGTGACCGTCCAGTTGGCCAACTGGCCCGACGACCAGTCGCCATAGACCCGGCGCAAGGCAGGTTCGCCGAACGAGGTGATTTCCTTGAGGATTGCACCGGCGTATTTGGCGGGAATGTTGTCGGCGTCGATCAGGACGGCATATAGCGGGCGGTTGTTCTGTTTCATGTTTGCTGTCCTAGCACAACGCCGGGCGATTGACAGGTCTGTCGTGATGCCGGATTTTCCGTGGCCCCCGGCAAAGCGGGGCGATCATGCGTAAGCGCGCGGAATGCGCGGCCTTGTCAGGGATTTGAAAAGATTCGGTTCGTCGGCGTCAAGATTGGTGAATCCCGCGCGCCGGTGGGGCATTGCCCCCGCCAGAAGGTGGCAGTTTGCGCTGAAACTACACGGCCTCGCCTCTGCACTCAAATTTTTTTCGCCCAATTTTGATGCACTGTCAGTGGCTTGTGTGAAAGTTAACGTATCCTGCGGCATTGAAGATTTTTTCGTAAAGGTCCGGCAAGGGTGATGTGGTTATGTCACGGGATCACCTCGGACAGGTGTCCGGGCGAGGGGAAAGGCGCAAGGCCGTGATTTCGGGGGGTGTCGGTGCAGGGGTGCCCGACACAACCGTGATCCGAACCACGGCAACAGCGTCAAACGGCGGCCCGCCCCGATGGCGATGCCGCCCTGAAAGGGGCATTCGAAACGATGCTCCTGCTGCGGATCAGGTCCGTATCGCGAAACCGAGGAATCGATTTGAAACCACCCCCCACGGTCGCGCAGCTGCACCGTGGGGGCCTTGATCGGAGTGGAGTTACCGGATCACGCGCAGCCTTGATGCCCGGCTGGCGGTCTTGCAATCCAGGGGTCAGCACCACAGGGGACAGCAACCAACCGGAAGTGATAGAATGTACCAGCAACTTGTCGAAAAAGCCCGCGAACGCCGCAAGATCGCGCTGCGCGAGGCACGAATGCCGCACCGGAACATTTTCTGGGATGGCACACCGCCCACTGCGGAAAGGCACCACACGGTGCTTGCCCAGATGAGCGATCTGCGCATCCGCCTTGGCCGCACGCGCGAACCGCTGATTGCCACTTTCGTCTGAAGCGGCCAGATGTGCCATGGCGCCCAAGGGGCGTTGCACAGGACACCAGGCAATATCAGGGGCGACACCGGGTGATGGCCGCCGGAAGGCGCACGACCAGCATGGCAGGCCAGACGGCTAAAGCTGGACAAAACCCTTTGCCGCCGGATCGAACCCCCACAAACCGCCTTCGCCAATGTCGGTCCACAGCCCGTGCAACGTTGTCTGTTCACGCTGCACGGCCTCGGCCACAAAGGGAAAGGTCATCAGGTTTTCCAATGAAATTCGCACCGCCGCCTGTTCCAGATCGGTGCGGCGTCGCGCCTCGTCATCCCCGATCAGCGCGTCATAACCGGGGCGCAGAATATCCATCCAGCGCCCGATGAAACTGGTCTTCTGCTCAAGCTCGGGGGCGGCACCGGAACACATGTCGTAACAGCCCTGCACCCCACCACAGTTGGAATGGCCCAGCACGATGATATGCACCACATGCAGCGCGCTGACCGCATATTCCACCGCTGCCGACGTGCCGTGATGATCGCCATCGGGGCTGTAGGGCGGCACGAGATTGGCGATATTGCGGTGGATAAAGAATTCACCTTGCTCGGCCCCGAAGATCGAGGTCACATGCACACGGCTGTCACAGCACGAAATCACCATGGCGCGCGGGCGCTGTCCTTCATCGGCCAGACGGCGATACCACGCCTTGTTCTCGGCAAAGGTGGTGGCGCGCCAGCCATGGTAACGTTGGACCAGATAGCCGGGCAGAGGGCGAACGAAATCCATTTTTCAGCGTCTTTCCTAGAGATACTGATTTCAACTGTAGTGTGTATTTTCAGGGAATTCGAGAGATTTCCCCACCCGGCACGCAAGGAATTGTTGAGCGTTTCGTGGGATGGTGCACCGGGGCGTGAGAGGTGGAACATGATACAAAACGGCAAGACCGTAGCAACACTGCGGCCAATCGAAGGGGTTTCGATCGATCCCGCCTGCATGGCTTTGTTGCGCCAGGCGGGCGCCGCCAGCCAGACCGACCGGATGATCGGCGAGGCCCTCGAAGATCTGGCGCTGGGTCTGGCACGGGCGGCGGGGGCCTATCGCGACGGCCGGTTCGAAGATGTCAGCCGCGAATCTGTGGCGATCGGCAAGATCGCCGCACGCATCGGTGTCGACCGGATGGCGCGGGTTGCCTTTACTGTTGCCGCACTGGCCAAGGGGCGCGATCCCGTGGCACTGTCGGCCAATCTGGCGCGGCTGATGCGGCTGGGCAATAACGCGCTCAGCACGATCTGGGATTTGCAGGATCAAATCGTGTAGGTCTGGCACCGGTGGGGCTTGCCGGCGCGGCAGGCAGGTCTAGGGTGGCGCGGAACCGCAATTTGCGAAAGGCCACCTTGCATGACCCTTACCTTCGCCCCCGTCGGCACACCCGCCCGGCCCTTGCATGTCGTCAACGACACAGAATGTGCGGCCTGGTGCGCCACCCAGGATGCGGCAACCCAAAGCTGGGTGCGGGCCAACAGCTTTACCGGCGCGGCGGGGGTGACATTGCTGTTGCCGGGTGCGGATGGCACGGTCGCAGGGGCCGTGGTGGGCCTGGGCACGGCCGAAGATGCCGCCCGCCGCCGGTTCACATTGGCCGCTGCCCGGGCCGTGCTGCCCGAAGGCGCCTGGGCGCTGCACGGCGATCTGACCGGCGCGGCGCTGGACGAGGCGGCACTGGGCTGGCTTTTGGCGGGGTATCGCTTTGATCGCTATGCAGCGTCACCGGTGCCCAAGGCACAGCTTGTGCCGCCTGCGGGAATTGACGCCCGGCGTCTGGAAATCATCGCCAGCAGCGAGGCGATGACCCGCGACCTGATCAACACGCCCACCGCCGACATGGGGCCCGGCACCCTGGAACAGGCGGCTCGGGATCTGGCCGCGTGCCACGGTGCATCGGTCACGGTGACGGTGGGCGACGATCTGTTGCACCAGAACCTGCCGCTGATCCATGCCGTTGGCCGCGCCGCCGCCGAGCCGCCCCGCCTGATCGACATCGCCTGGGGCGATACCGGGCCGCGCCTGACCCTTGTCGGCAAGGGCGTGTGTTTCGACACAGGCGGGCTGAACCTGAAACCTGGGTCTTCCATGGGCTTGATGAAAAAAGACATGGGGGGGGCCGCCACCGTCTTGGGCCTGGCCCGGATGATCATGGCGCTGCGCCTGCCCCTGCGTCTGCGGGTGCTGATTCCGGCAGTGGAAAACGCCGTGGCGGGCAACAGCTTTCGCCCGGGTGACATTCTGACCTCGCGCAAGGGGCTGACGGTGGAAATCAACAACACCGATGCCGAAGGGCGCCTGGTGCTGGCCGATGCCCTGTCGCTGGCCAGCGAGGCTGAATCAGACCTGACCATTTCAATGGCCACCCTCACGGGCGCCGCGCGGGTGGCCGTCGGCCCCGACCTTGCGCCATTCTACTGCGACGATGATACCATCGCAGCTGCGCTGGCCGCGTCGGGGGCCTGGGTGCGTGACCCGCTGTGGCGAATGCCGTTCTGGGCCCCCTACGAGACGATGATCGAACCGGGCATCGCCGATCTGGACAATGCGCCTTCAGGCGGCTTTGCCGGATCGATCACCGCGGCCCTGTTCCTGCGCCGCTTTGCCGGGTCCGCTCCCTATGTCCATTTCGACATCTACGGCTGGACCCCGACCGCCGCCCCCGCCCGGCCCAAAGGCGGCGTGGGCCAAGGCGCGCGGGCCATCCTTGCTGCCCTGCCCGGCCTTTTGCCCCTGTGAACGACCGGCGCAGCACCCCGGCCAACGGTCGCGTCGCCGCCGCCCATTTGCAAGGCAAGGTCAAGGCTGACCGCTTCGTCACCGGCGAGGCGGCTCAGATCGGCAGGTTCGTCGCCCATCTGCACAGCGCCCCGAACGGACCGGTTGATCGGCAATTACTGTTTGGCGATCTGCTGGACATCTACGAACAGCGCGACGGCTGGGCCTTTCTCCAGGCGCGCAAGGATGGCTATTGCGGCTATCTCCGCGCCGCCGCCCTGGCTCCGGCCACCGATGCGACACACGCGGTACAAACGCGCCAAACGCATATCTATCCCGAGGCCGGGTTCAAGGCGCGCCCCCTCGCCCGCCTTCCCTTCAATGCCCAGATCACAGTGATCGACGACGCCGAAGATTGGGCACGGGTCGCCTGCCCTGCCGGCACAGGCCTTGTTCCCACCGACCACCTGCGCCCGCTGTCCGATCCGCTGCGCGATCCGGCCGCCACTGCTGCGCTGTTTCTCGGCACACCCTATCTCTGGGCCGGCAATACCGGCGACGGGATTGATTGTTCCGGCCTGGTGCAGGCCGCCTGCCTGGCCGCCCACATCCCCTGCCCCGGCGACAGCGATCAACAGGTCGGCAGCCTCGGCACGGCGATTGACCCCTACCAACCGATCCAGCGCAATGACCTGCTGTTCTGGAAAGGCCATGTCGCCTTGGCCGAAACCCCGGAAATCCTGATTCACGCCACCGCCCATGGCATGATCACAAAACGCGAACCGATCCTTCAGGCGATTGCTCGCATCGCTTCTGCGGGCGACGGCCCGGTCACAGCCCACCGCCGCCTGTTCTTCTGATCCTGTCTCTTTCTTGCCGCAAATACCTTGGGGTCTGGGGTGAAACCCCAGTCCGTCGGCAGATCATTCGACAGCGCGGATCAGTTTGCGCTCAAGCACCCGCAGCACGGCGGGCAATTCGGCCCCCCGCTTCAAAATCTGTCCGTCCATGGCGATCACCGCATATTGCCCTTGCCGACCGCGCAGGCGGGGCCGCTTTTCAATGCGATAGATCGGGTTCTCGGCGGTGCGGCGAAACACCGAAAACACCGCCACATCGCGCAGGAAAGACATGCCATAGTCGCGCCATTCCCCGGCGGCGACCATGCGCCCATAGAGTGTCAGGATCAGGCCCAGCTCGTGCCGGTCAAACGCCACGCGGTCATCCGGGCCCGAGGGTTGGCTGAAGGGTGTGGGGGGCTGCACGATCATTCAAAGCAACATGCCTTCAACACGCGCCAAAGGCAAGCAGGCGCCGTCCGGTTCTGCCGGCGACGCGCCGAGCGGCGCACAGGTTGCCCCGGTTTCGCCATAAAATAACCGCCGCAATTCCCCCGTCGCGCCTCAACGCCGCCCCGGTCTGCCGTCATCTTCTGAACAGAGCGAAGGACGCTTCAGCCCGGTGCCGTGTTTGCATTGCCCCCACCAGTGCACGGCACCGGGTCAATCCCCCAAGATCGTCCGCGCCATGCCCCCGCGACTGTCACAGAAATTTGACTGGACAGGGTGGCGCGCTGCTTTACGCAAGTTATATCAGCATTTCAGTCATTGCCCAGAAGGATTGCCATTCATGAAGAAGAAATTGCCACTCGCCGTGATCGCCCTCGGAATTGCCGCCTCGGTCGGCTTTGCCAATGCCGCCTCTCACGCCGATCCGGTCACCGCCCGGATGGAGCTGATGAAAACCATCGGCGCGCAAGCCAAGATTCTGGGCACCATCGCGAAAGGCGAATACGACGCCGCCGCCGTCAGCGCAGCCGTGACGACGCTTCACGACGCGGCGCTGCAAATTCCCACGGCTTTTGAAACCAACGCCACCAATGCCGAGTCCGAGGCATTGCCGAAGATCTGGGAAGATTTCTCTGGTTTCACCGCCAAGGCCGAGGGGCTTCAGGCCGCCTCGATGACAGCAATGAACGTGACCGACGCCGCGTCGCTGGGTGCCGCGATGGGCGAAATCGGCGGCGCCTGCAAAGCCTGCCATTCGAATTATCGCAAGTGATCAACCGCAGCCGATCCGCGTGATCAGACCATCGGCGCCGACCCGGACATTCATTCGGGTCGGCACGAAATCCAGGGTGACCAGGGTATCGGGTTCGATCACCCGCACCGACAGGCTGTCGGGCAAGTTGGCACCGGCCACGGGTTGACCGACCAACGCCTGATACCGGCTTGCAAAGCATTCATCAGACGGCGCCGTCGGCGCCAAATCACAGGCCACCAGGGCCAGCGCGGCGAGACCGCCGAATATCGCTGTCTTTGGTTGCATCCGAACCACCTTTTGGCACAGGGTCTCTCCAAACAGTTTAGCCTGAGAGGATTGTCATGAAAACCCGCGCCGCAGTTGCCCTGTCCGCCGGAAAGCCGCTCGAGATCATGGAGGTCAACCTCGATGGCCCCCGCGCCGGTGAGGTTCTGGTGGAAATCAAGGCCACCGGCATCTGCCACACCGATGAATTCACCCGCTCGGGTGCTGACCCAGAGGGGCTGTTCCCGGCGATTCTGGGCCATGAAGGTGCAGGTGTCGTGCTTGAGGTGGGGCCGGGTGTGACCAGCCTGCAACCGGGCGATCACGTGATCCCGCTGTACACGCCCGAATGCCGGACATGTGAATATTGCCTGAACCCGAAAACCAACCTGTGCCAGTCGATCCGCACGACCCAGGGGCGGGGCGTGATGCCCGACGGCACCTCGCGGTTCTCGATGCTGGATGGTACGCCGATCCTGCATTACATGGGCTGTTCGACCTTTGCCAACCACACAGTATTGCCGGAAATCGCGCTGGCCAAGGTGCGCAAGGACGCGCCGTTCGACAAGATCTGCTATATCGGTTGCGGTGTCACCACCGGCATTGGCGCCGTGATCAACACCGCCAAGGTGGAAATCGGCAGCCGCGCCATTGTTTTCGGTCTTGGCGGCATCGGGCTGAACGTGATCCAGGGGTTGCGGCTGGCGGGCGCGGATCAGATCGTGGGCGTTGATCTGAACCCCGGCAAGGTTGAAATGGCCAAACGGTTCGGCATGACCGATTTCGTCAATCCGTCCGAGGTGAAGGGCGATCTGGTGGGCCATCTGGTTGAACTCACGCGCGGCGGCGCCGATTACACGTTCGACGCCACCGGCAACGTCAACGTGATGCGCACCGCGCTGGAATCGGCGCACAAGGGCTGGGGCGAATCGATCATCATCGGCGTGGCACCGGCCGGGGCCGAGATCACCACCCGGCCTTTCCAGCTTGTCACCGGGCGGTCGTGGCGCGGCACGGCATTCGGCGGGGCGCGCGGGCGCACCGATGTGCCGAAGATCGTCGATTGGTACATGGCCGGCAAGATCGAGATTGACCCGATGATCACCCACACCATGGCGCTGGACGACATCAACACCGGGTTCGATCTGATGCACGAGGGCAAGTCGATCCGCGCCGTGGTGATTTACTGAACCGAAATGCGGCGCCCGCACCGGGCGCCGCGACGGGGCCGATCAGCCCTTTTTCAGCACCCGGTTGCCCAGCAATTCGGCGATCTGCACCGCGTTCAGCGCCGCGCCCTTGCGCAGGTTGTCAGACACGCACCACAGGTTGATGCCGTTGTCGATCGTGCTGTCCTGGCGGATGCGCGAAACATAGGTGGCATAATCGCCCACACATTCAACCGGTGTGATGTATCCGCCATCCTCGCGCTTGTCGATCACCATGATGCCGGGGGATTCACGCAGGATGTCGCGGGCTTCGTCCTCGTCCAGAAAATCCTCGAACTCGATGTTGATGGCTTCGGAATGGCCGACAAACACCGGCACGCGCACACAGGTTGCGGTGACTTTGATCTTCGGATCGAGAATTTTCTTGGTTTCCGCCACCATCTTCCACTCTTCCTTGGTTTCACCGGAATCAAGGAACACATCGATGTGCGGGATCACGTTGAACGCGATCTGCTTGGTGAATTTGCGCGGCGGCTTGCTGTCGGTGGGGTTGTAGATGGATTTGGTCTGGTTCCACAGCTCGTCCATGCCTTCCTTGCCGGCACCCGACACGGATTGATAGGTCGAAACAACCACCCGCTTGATCCGCGCGCGATCATGCAGCGGCTTCAGCGCGACAACCATCTGCGCGGTCGAACAGTTGGGATTGGCGATGATGTTCTTCCTGGCATAACCCATCACCGCCTCGGGGTTCACCTCGGGCACGATCAGCGGCACGCCGACATCATAGCGATACAGCGAGCTGTTGTCGATCACCACACAGCCTGCCTTGGCGGCCTTGGGCGCATAGATCTTGGTCGCATCCGATCCGATGGCGAACAGCGCCATGTCCCAGCCGGTGAAATCGAAGGTGTCCAGATCCTTTGTCTTCAGGGTCTTGTCGCCAAAGCTGACCTCACTGCCCAGAGAGTTGCGGCTGGCCAGCGCCGCGATCTCATCGACCGGAAACTCGCGCTCGGCGAGGATGTTCAGCATTTCGCGGCCCACATTGCCCGTGGCACCGACGACGACGATTCTATACCCCATAGGGTGACTCCTTGATGTCGAATGACAGGGTCTGATAGCGTAAGCACCGGCCAAGGAAAAGGGCGACCCCATCTTGTTTTGTGCGGTGTAGCATTTGCAGAAACCATAGAAATCGGCGATACCGGTCGAACAAAAGGGGGGGCTGATGGCAAAATATGGACCCGGCCGGGCGGAATGGCGGTTTCGGCTGATCGCATCCCTGTGCGGTCTGGCGGCGATGATCGGCGCGCTGGCCTATCGTGGTATCCCGACCGGCCCCGCCTTTGTCGAGGTAGTGGGAATCGCCGGGCTGTTCTTTGGCGGCACCGCGGTGTTGAGCCTGATCAACCTCAGAAAATCCGACAGGGATTGACGTTGCCGCCCGCCCCGCGCCGCCTTAAGACGAAACGAATCGCAAATGGGGGCCGCACCATGACCAATCACCTCTACCGCAACGACCTGCCACGTGATCTGTCGCTTGGCCCGGTGGTGGCCATCGACTGTGAAACCATGGGGCTGAACCCACACCGTGACCGGCTGTGCCTGATCCAGATGTCGGGCGGCGATGGTCACGCGCATCTTGTACAGGTGACACCGGGCCAGACCAAGGCACCGAACCTGTGCGCAATGCTGACTGACCCGGCGGTACTGAAGCTGTTCCATTTCGGACGATTCGACATTGCCGCGCTGCTGAACGCCTTTGGCGTGGTCACGGCACCCGTTTATTGCACCAAGATCGCCAGCAAGATGGTGCGCACTTATACCGACCGGCATGGGTTGAAATATCTGCTCGACGAGATGCTGAAAATCGACATTTCCAAATATCAGCAACAAAGCGATTGGGGCGCCGACGAACTGTCACCCGCACAACTGGATTATGCGGCATCCGACGTGTTGCATCTGCACGCCCTGAAAAAGGTTCTGGACAAGCGGCTGGCCCGCGAAGGGCGCACAGAACTGGCCCAGGCCTGTTTCGATTTCCTGCCGGCCCGCGCGCAACTGGATCTGCAAGGCTGGCCCGAGATCGACATTTTCGCACATTAGGGCGAATAACCGACAAAGGGCTTTTGCGGCGCGTGGATTGTCCATAGGTAAGGCAGAACACAGCGCGGGACGGCAGAATTGGCAGGATACGACAACACCCATTCGCGGCTGGTGGCCTGGCTCAAGGTGGTGCTGCCGTTGATTGCACTGGCCATCCTGTCAACGCTGTTTCTGGTGTCGCAACGCACCGATCCGCAACGCGCGATCCCTTATTCCGATGTCGAGGTGGCCGCAATCCTGCGGGAACAACGCATCGACAAGCCCGACTATGCCGGAGTAACCAGCGATGGCAGCGCGATAACCATGGCCGCCGACAGCGCCCGCCCCGACACCGCCGACAGCGTGACGGCCAGCGCGCTGCGGCTGCGCCTGGAAACCCCCGATGGCGGCGTTCTGAGCGTTGAGTCCGGCCGGGGGCAGATTGATACGCTGGGCGGTCGGGCCGACATGTCGGACGGTGTGCGGATTGTCACATCGACCGGGTACATCATTGAAACGAAATCGCTTTCCGCCGCTTTGAATGCCGCAGACGTGGAAAGCGGCGGGGAGATAACCGCCCGTGGCCCGATGGGCCAGTTGGTGGCGGGACAAATGCAGCTGCGCGCCGACACCTCCGAGGAAAACACGCGCCGCTATGTTCTTGTTTTCCAAGCGGGGGTGCACCTGATATACACCCCTCACCCAACCCAGGGAGGCGGGCAATGACACGGATCGCAGCGGTGGCAGTCGCGATGATGCTGATGGCGGGGGCCGCCGTGGCCCAAGGCACGAATATCGCCTTCGGCGGATTGAAACATGACACATCCTTGCCCGTCGAGGTGGCGTCGGACACCCTGCAAATCGACCAGGCCGATGGCAGCGCCGCGTTTTCCGGCAATGTTCTTGTCACCCAGGGCGAAATGCGGCTGAGCGCGGGCGCCGTGCGCGTGGTCTATGCCCCCGGTGCGGGGGGGCAGATTTCAGAACTGCGGGCCACGGGGGGGGTCACCCTTGTCAACGGTGCCGAGGCGGCAGAGGCGCGCGAGGCGGTCTATTCCATCGACGACGGCACCGTGTTGATGACCGGCGACGTGATCTTGACCCAAGGCCAGAACGCGCTGTCGTCCGACACCCTGACCATCGACCTGAACAACGGCACCGGCACCCTTCAGGGCCGGGTCCGCACGGTATTCCAGACCGGCAACAACTGATGGCCCCACCTCCCCGGCTCAGCCTTGCGGCCACCGGCACGGGGCTGTACATCCGCAATCTGCGCAAAAGTTACCGCAAACGCGTGGTGATCCGCGACGTCTCTCTGGATCTGGCCCAGGGCGAGGTCGTCGCGCTGCTCGGGCCGAACGGATCGGGCAAGACCACCGTGTTTTACTGTATCGCGGGACTGGTCCAGCCTGAGGGGGGGCAGGTCATCATCGACGGACGCGATGTGACCGCCCTGCCGATGTACCGCCGCGCGAAGCTGGGCATCGGGTATCTGCCGCAGGAAATGTCGATCTTTCGCGGGATGAGCGTGGAAGACAACATCTTGGCCATTCTTGAAATCAGCACCGCTGATCGCATCCTGCGCCGCGAGCGGCTGGAGGAATTGCTGAACGAATTTTCCATCGCCCACCTGCGCCGCACCCCCGCCCCGGCCTTGTCTGGCGGTGAACGGCGGCGGGTGGAAATCGCCCGCTGCCTGGCCGCCAACCCATCCTATGTTCTGTTGGACGAACCATTTGCGGGGGTGGATCCGATCGCGGTGGCCGACATTCGCAGCCTTGTGGGCGATTTGAAAAACCGTGGCATCGGTATCCTGATCACCGATCACAATGTTCGCGAAACCCTGAGCATCGTCGACCGCGCCTATATCCTGAACGACGGCATCGTCATGATGAGCGGCACCAGCGCAGAAGTGGTGCGCGATGAAAATGTCCGCCGCGTCTATCTTGGCGAGGGGTTTCGCATGACCTGACCGCGCCAGCGGCGGTGCGACGGTTTTCATTGACAGACCCGCCTATTCGGGCGCCAAATGTGGGTAATGACAGAAACGATACCATCGTTCACCGGCCCCAGGACGCGTCCCTTGACCCGGGAACACGCTTGGCTGGTCTGTTCATTGTCAGCAGTGTTCGCACGGGAACGGCCCGGTCGCCGCAGACCGCAGCCGCCCACATTTCCAGCAATCGAGGAGACATGATGCAGTATCAAATCAGTGGCAAACAGCTCGACATTGGCGAAGCCCTGCAAACCCATGTGCAGACCGAATTGAACGAGATGATCGAAAAATATCCCGGGCGACCAACCGACGCGCAGGTGGTGTTTTCAAAGGACGCCCATGAATTTGTTTGTGAATCTGTCGTGCATCTGTCCACCGGCCTGACCGTGCAGGCCCGCGGCCGGGCCGGCGAGATCTATGCCGCTTTCGACAGCGCCACGGAAAAGATGGGCAAACAACTGCGCCGGTATAAACGGCGCCTGAAGGATCACTATAAAGAGCGTCCGGTGCCTGTTGAACTTTCCGGAGCGTCCTCGTATATCCTCGCCGCACAAACCGACGATGAGATGGACGAGCCTGACAGCCTGGCGCCGATGATCATCGCCGAAATGGAAGTAACAATTCCGCAGCTGAGTGTCGGCGAAGCGGTGATGCAGATGGAGCTGGCGGGCGCCCCGGTTTTGGTGTTCCGCAACGACAAACAGGACGCCGGGATCAACATCGTGTATCGTCGGGACGACGGAAATATCGGGTGGATCGATCCGAAAACGGCAAAGTAAGGGCGGGCGACCCAAGTGGCTGTCCCTGATTAAGGAACCTATGCAGATTTCCACGATCCTAAGTCCCGAGGCGATCCGGGTGGTCAGCGCGATAAGCAGCAAAAAGCGTCTGTTCGTTGAATTGGGCGAATTGGCACATACCGTTTACAAAATGTCAGCCAGCCGCACCGTCGAGGCGCTGTTGGAGCGGGAAGGCTTGGGGCCCACAGCAGTGGGGCACGGCATCGCCCTGCCCCACGCCCGCATCGACGACGCCCAAAAGGTGTGCGGCCTGTTTCTGCGGATCGAACGGCCGATGGATTTCGACTCGGCTGATCGAAAACCCGTGGATCTGGTGTTTGCGCTGTTCGCGCCCAGCTCGGCCGGGGTGGAACACCTCAAGGCGCTGGCGCTGGTGTCGCGCACCCTGCGCGACCCCGATCTGTGCACCAAACTGCGGGCGAACAACGACCCGGCAGTTCTGCACGCCATGCTGACAGAAAACAGCGCCAGCAAGGCCGCCTGAACCTTAGCGCCAGGAGCGAAAGCCGAACATCATGTAATCGCGCTGATATGCGCCGCGAACGGCATCCTCGATCGCATCATCATAGATGTCGGGCAACAGGCCCGCTTCTTCGGCGGGCACCGGCGGCGCACCCTTGCCGATCTGTTCCGCCAAGGCACGCAAGCCTGCGTGCAACTGACAATCGCGCAGGATCATGTCGGGCGACATGAATTGCGCCATTCCCTGCACCACCATGGATTGTGAGGCCCAGGAGGCATCGGTGCGAATGCTGGTCTGTCCACCAAGGTTGCCCTTCACAAAGCCCAGAAACGCCAGAAATGCCGCGCGGTGGCCCGCTGTGTCGGTGATGCCGTCCTCGGGCAAAGGCACGTTATAGCGATTGCGCAGGGTGCCGCGCAGGTCGGCAAAGCTGTCGGCAGAACTGTCGGGGCCAACGGGCAGGATATGGCGCGCAAAAGTGGCGTGAATCCGCGCAACCGGGTGCTGCACCACCGTAAAGCTGCGATGACCGGGATGCTGGCGCTTCCACTTGCGCAGGTCTTTCTGTGCCATCTCCGGGTTGGTGGGCGCGGCGCCGTCCAGCGCGGTCAGCCATTGGATCACCCGCCCCTCGGCGCCACCCTTGATCGGCATGTAAATCAACGGGCTGTCGGCGGCGGTGACAAGACCACGAATGTTCGGCCCGCGCCGCTGTTCGAAATTGGGGGTGCGGTCCAGATCAAAGTGATCGAAATGCGCAAGTGCGGCAACCATCGCCTCGTAATTCGTTACCTTGTCCTGCAAGGTGCCGGGGTTTTGCACCTTGGTTTTGCCGCTGGTGCCGTCCAACCGCGCGCCGACCCCCAGAAATGCGGCCAGCCCGTTGAGGATGTCGATGTCGTTTATATCGTCATAGCGGATGTAAAATGCCGTCTGCCCCGACACCTGCAAGCCCCGCATCAGATCCTGCTGAAACGTCTGCACCCGCGAAAGGTGGCGCGCAAAGGCGGCAGCATCAAAGGTGATCCGCGCGGTTTTGGCGTTCTTCATGTCACCCAGCCGCCATTGTCCGGTTTGCCGGGCAATTTCCAGAGACACATAACTGTCCAGCGGATTGCGTGTCAGCACCACCTTGGCGCAACGCGGATCGGCCAGACAATGCGACAGCACCCGCGGATCATGATCGTGAAAGAACCGGAAACCGGCGATGCCGTCAGTGCGGTCCTTCATGGCGCGCAACAGCGCCATCGGGTCGGCCTCACGCCGGTCCATCGTCACACCGGCCTGTTCGGTCTGCCCGGCGTGGCCGACAAAATTGGGGTTGAACGCCTCGCCCCAACAGCGCAGTCCCGGCAGGGTGTTCAGCGTATCCTCAAGGAAGTTCGAGCCGGTGCGCATTTCGGCCAGCAGGATGAAACTGTCAAAGGGGGGCATTCGATCTCACCTGATAGGGTTTGCGCCGCTTGGGCGAAAAGGCGTCAGCAGTGTCGCCGCTGGGAAAATCGCCCATAAGATAGGGCTGCATTCCCTGATTTTTGAGGTTTTGCAGAAACTGACCAAACCCTGTCAAATCCCGCATCTTTGGCGCTGCGGTCAGGCGACGGTTGGCGCGCGGGCCGATGTCGTCGATGATGGCCTGCAAAGGCTCGGTCGGGGCATCGACGAAATCGGCCATGGTCCAGATCCGCACGCGGGCCTTGGTATGGATATGGCGCAGCTTGGCCAGTTGCCGCGCCTCAACCTGTTGCAACCGGGCGGCAGCGCGGCGCAGATCCCAAAAATCACCGCTGGACCGGAACAGCGGCACCGCCCAAGCGCCCGTGATGACTGAAATATGGGCGTTCACATCGTCTGCGAGGAAATCAACGATTTTCTGCGCATCACGCGGGCCGAACTGAAAACACTGCCGCTCGCCTCGGGTGTTCCAGATCAGATTGGTCAGAAAGGCGCGCGGATTGTAATCGCGCAAGGCGGCGGTATCGGGCAGCGCCCCGGCGTATACCTTGTGGTTGTCGGTGAATTCGGCCCGTTCTGGGGCAAACAAATGCCCATGCACCCGCGCGCCCGTCGCCTTGTGCAGCCAGGGTTCGAAATCCTCAAACAGATCGCCAAAGCCCTGAAACACCGAATAGTGCGCACAGGTCTTGCCATTTTCCCAGCCGTTCTTGGGAAACCGCGACGCCATGTACAGCCCCGCGCGGCCGCGCGTACGCCGCTCGATCGCCTTGGCAAACACCCGGTCGATCTTGCCGGGGTTCGGCTCGGCCCTGTTTTCGCAGGCCAAGGTGTCGGCCAGAAAATTGTCGTACAGCTGATCGGCGCGGGGCCAGATCTTGCGCGCCATGAAACAATCGGATCGGCGCAGCAATTGCAGATGGTCATTGTAAAAGATGTGCGGTTTGCCCTGATAGTCGAACTTGGACAAGGTCAAAGACCGGCTTTCCACCCGATCCGAATACAGCCGCACCAGCGTCTGGAAATAGCTTTCATCGGGGATCCAGACCCGTTTGAAATAGCTGTCAAATTCGGCGCGGCGCGGGCTTTGCAAAATCGCGCACAGCGTCGCGCGGGTCAGGCACCACCATTGTGACCCCATATGTGGTTCGATCTGCGCCGGAATGCGGCGTTTCAGGCCCAGACGGCGTTGCAGATCGACATAGGCATCAAACAGTTTGCGGTGGCGCTTCCATGAAAACGGAAAGCGCAGGGTAAAGCGTTCGTGATCCAGCCCCCCCACCGTCCAGGGCACATCCTGTGTCGTCACGCTTTCGATGAAATTCGTCTGCGGCCGCGCGGCAAGATAGGCCGAAAGCTCGGCCATCGGGCGCAGGGGCAGGCACGACCCCGACGCCAGAAAAACATGGCCCACCTCGGGAAAGGCGCGCAGCATCATGTCCGCCCCGGTTTGCGACGCCGCCACCAGTGACCAGGTGCCCCATTCGCAGCTGTGCCGCCCGCAGAACCGCACCTGCGGAAAGGCGGCCAGATTGCTGACCAATGTGTCATAGCGGGCCTTGGCCACACGTTGATCGACGTGGATCACAACGGGGCATCCGGCGCGCGCCCAATGGCCCGCCACCTGTGCCGCGCGGTCCAGCGCCTCGTGGCACAACATGACAAATCCCACACTCATGCCCAGTTGCCCTTGGACATGAGCCCCAGAATTTCCAGTTGCCGCCAGTTGATGTATTTTTCGCTGAATTTGCACCACAGATCGGGGTCTTCTTCGCGCAGCTTGGCGTGATAGGCCTTGTATTCCGCGCCATTCGCGAAATGTTCGCGGCGATCCAATTCTTCCTGCGCCTTGCTGCCCAGAGTATCCAGAAATTTGGTGTGCAGCAGGATGCCCGAGGTCTTTTCCCCGCCATCTTCGTCATACACTTTGTTCAAGCCCCGGGGCAGCAACATGTGGGCGGAACTGACATAGGCATAGCGGCGATCCCACCGCACCAATGGCGTCTTGTTCAATGCCGGGGCCTGCTTTGGATGGCCCGGCAAAAACACCCGTGACCGCGGGCCACCCTGAATCCACAGATTGCCCATGGCGGCGTTTTTGCTGATGGCATAGTTGCCTGCATCGAACCAATTGGCGATCTCGATAGGGTTCTGCCCCTCGGCGTAGGTTTGCGATGACAGCGGGCCCTTCGGGTACATATCCAGCATCATCGCGCCGAAACTTTTCACGGTCGAGGCGTCCAGCCAATCGGTCAGTGCGGCGATCGGGCGCGTGTCGCAGAACGGATAGACAAAGAACTCATCGACATCCACGCTCAGACACCAGTGTTTGTGCCCATGGCGCGACAACAGCAGATTCATCCAATCCACACCAAAGCGTGACGCGCGATAACTGCCTTGGCTGTGCCAAAGCGACACATCGGGTTGCGCCGCGAGGTAGGCACCGCCACCATCGGTTGAACCGTTATCGACGATCAGAAAATGCTCAATTCCCAAATCTCGGTAATATTTCAGAAAATACGGCAGACGCACCCGTTCGTTGCGCAGCGTTGAAAACAACAGGATATGTTTCGGGCGGATGGCCCCGGTGCGGTCTTGCACAGGCCGCAATTCGCGCCGCTTGCGCCAGGCCCGGAACAGGCTGTGCCGTCGCCGCCATCTCAGCCCATATGACCCAACAATGCCCACGACAAATCCTTGCCCCACCGCACCAGACCAGCCATAGCGCCCGGTCGGTGAACGCCCGGTTAACCGTGGTTTCGACCGTGCCCCACCTTTTGCGACAACCTACTGCAAGTGATTCGCCTAATCAACCGAATGCCAAGCCCCCCGCGTCATCAACCCAAGCGATTCAAGCTGTTGCCAGCTTTCAAAGCGGTGCGCGCCGGGCGTCCAGAGATCGGGGTTGGCGATCAGACCATCGTAATAATCGTTGTACAGCGCCGAATTCGAGAAATGTTGTTTGCGCTGTTTTTCCTCGGCCGATTTCTCGACAATGGTATTCAGGAACTTGGTGTGCAGCAGCGCACCGGTGGGCCGGTCGAACCCCGGTTCTGGAAAAGACCGGTTCAGCGGCGGCGGCAACAGCGAATGGGTGGAATCCAGATAGGCAAATCGTCGGTTCCATTTCACCAGCGGTGTCTTGTTCATCGTCGGCGCGCGGTGCGGCGCCGTAGCAAAGAAATGCCGCGCCCGCACCCCGCCCCGGGCCAGCAGCGTCTGCAATTCGGGGCGCGGGTGGTGCGTGTAATTGTCGGCATCAAAAAACGGAATCGCCTCGATGGGGTTCTGCCCGGCCCGGTAAGGCGCCTCTCGCAGCGGGCCTTGCGGGTACAGATCAATCATCAGGGCGCGGAAGTTGACCCAGCCTTGACGCTCCAACCAACGGGTGAGATCAGGCAGGCGCGCTTGCCCAAAATGCGGCAGGACCAGCAATTCGTCGGCATCCAGCGTCAGGCACCAGTGGCCGTGACCGTGGCGCAACTGCAACCAACCCAACCAATCCATGCCAAAACGCGATCTGCGGTAACTGTCCCGCGTGTGCCAGACCGATGCATCGGGCAGCGCAGCCAACAGCTCGGCGGTGCCATCGGTGCTGTCATTGTCCACGAACAGGAAATGATCCACCCCCAGTTTGCGGTGATGATCCACCCAGAATGGCAGGCGCAACGCCTCATTTCGCAGCGTGCAAAAACACAGGATCTGACCCGGCCCGACCTTCGCTGTCCGATCTGTCACCGCCCTGAGCTGCCCCCGCTTTCGCACGGCCCGGCCCAGAAGATAGCGGCGTTTCCACCGCAGCCGCCAGGCGCGCCAGGCGCGCCAGGCTGCGCCGTGGTGCGGGTCAGGCGCCATGCCCATCCGATTGGTGCCACCGCCAGGCATCGGCAATCATTGTTTCAAGGTTCGATCGCTTGGGCGACCAGCCCAGTTCGGCCTCGGCCCGTGTGCTGCCCGACACCAGTGCAGTCGCATCGCCGGGGCGGCGCGGGCCATCAACCACAGGCACCGCCCGGTTGGTCACGAGGGCCGAATGTTCAATCACCTGACGCACCGAAAACCCATGGCCCGTGCCCAGGTTGAACACCCGGTTGCCCTTGCCCGCCTCAAGCCATTGCAGGCCCAGCACATGAGCCTCAACCAGATCGCACACATGCACATAGTCGCGGATGCAGGTGCCATCGGGCGTGGCGTAATCCGTACCATGCACGGTCAGCGCCGCGCGCTTGCCCTGTATGGCCTGCAACATCAGCGGAATCAGATGGGTTTCAGGTTGATGCCACTCGCCCACCTCGCCATCGGGATCGGCCCCCGCCACGTTGAAATAACGAAAAATCACATGGTTCAGCCCATAACAGGCCGAAAAATCGCGCAGCATGTCCTCGATCGCACGCTTGCTTGCGCCATAGGCGTTGATCGGCGCCTGCGGGCAGGTTTCGTCCAGCGTCACGCCATCCTGTTCGCCATAGGTGGCGCAGGTCGACGAAAACACAAAGTCGAGACACCCCGCCGCCACCGCCGCCTCGATCAGATTCAACGAACCCGCGACGTTGTTGCGCCAGTATTTGCCCGGATCGCGCATGGATTCGCCCACATCGGAATAGGCGGCAAAATGCATCACCGCCACAGGTTGGTGCGCGGCAAACACCGCGTCCAACCGGGGCCTGTCCAACAGATCGCCCTGCTCAAGCGGGCCAAACTTCACGGCCTGTTCCCAACCGGTGGTCAGATTGTCGAAACAAACCGGAACATAACCAGACCGCGCAAGCGTCTTGCAGGCGTGCGAACCGATATAACCCGCACCGCCGGTCACCAAAACCCGCTTGTCCATGATGATAGGCCCTATTGCGCCGCCTTCTGCGTGCATACGATTTCATGCAGATAGCTGGTGAATTCGTCCCGCAGATCAGGGCGCGACATGCCGAACGACACAGTGGCCTGAAGAAAACCGGCCTTTGAGCCGCAGTCAAACCGCTGACCACGAAACCGCAGGCCGTAAACCCCGTCTGCACCGCCGATTTCCTGTGCGATCGCATCGGTCAGCTGAATTTCACCACCGGCCCCGGATTTCATCTTGTTCAGGTTGTTCATGATCTTCGGGGTCAGGATATAGCGGCCGATCACTGCAAGATTGCTGGGCGCATCCTCGGGCTTGGGTTTTTCGACCATGCCCCGGACCCGCACCAAAGACCCCATTTCCTCTTCCACATCCAACAGGCCATAGGACGATGCTTTTTCAGGAGGAACCTCCATGGCCGCCACCATGTTGCCACCGGTTTCCTGATAGGCTTCGACCATCTGTTGCAGACAGGGCTTTTCCGCCGCGATCACGTCATCTGGCAGGATCACCGCAAAGGGTTCATCGCCGATCAACCGCCGTGCGCACCACACGGCATGGCCAAGGCCCAGGGCCTTGTGTTGCCGGATATAGGCGATGGCACCGCTGTCCATATTGGTGTCTTTCAACACCTCTAAAAGCTCTGTCTTGCCCTTCTTGCGCAGAGCGGACTCAAGCTCGGGCGCGTGATCGAAGTAATCCTCAAGCGCGGATTTGCCGCGCGAAGTGACAAAGATGAATTCGCGGATTCCGGCCGCGCGGGCCTCGTCGATGGCGTATTGGATCAACGGCCGGTCGACCAGGGTCATGATCTCTTTCGGCACGGCTTTGGTGGCCGGCAAGAAACGCGTTCCCATGCCTGCCACAGGGAAAATTGCCTTTGTCACTTTACGTCGCATCTAGGCTCCTCAACTTTCAAAAGTCATACTATCAAATGCACCACCGGACATTGCCGATGGTGTCCGCAATCGGTTGCTACGATGGGTGCTCTCCGCATCACATACCAAGATCACACACCCAAATCACGGAAAATCATTTATCAAATGGAAAAACCTTGACCATCATGTGTCTTTTTCAACGTCTGGCACCCAATACCGTGCCGTTGCGAGGCAAGGAAATTCCAAACCGCCCACTCCAAATTCCACCCGTTTGGGCCTGTCAGATTTGCATCCACGGCGCGATGAACGTCATCCTTTGGCGTAAACCTCGCGGCGCGGGCGCCAGACATAATCGGGGTCGGCCCGCATCGGTGCCCAGAACAGCAGCCCCCCGTTGCGCCACGGGTCCAGCACGATGCCCTCGAACGGGCCATCGCCGCGACGACTGATGACAAGGGTACTGTGTTGCAACCGGAATGGCCTGTCGGTGTTGGCAACGGCCTGATGCATTTCAAGGGTTTGAAACCCCTCCTGCCGCATCCGGATTTCCATGTCCTTGGCCCAGTGCCAGCACAAACCGCGACTGCGCAGCCCGAGGTTGACCTTGGTGTTATGGATCAGCGGCGGATCGCTGATCTGGTATTGCACCGCCAGATAACGCGGATATTCATGCGCAATCCGCGCGGCGCGCGCCGCCTCTTGCGGATCAACATCCGCGCCCAAGGCCCGCAACGCCACCTCCAGCGCCGCGATTTCGCGGGGGTCCACAGCCAAAGAGGCCGCTGGCGGCGGCACGGCACAGGCCCCAAGGACGAGAAATGCCATAAGCGAGAAAAAAGAAGCGATCCGCATGGTGATCCTGTTGGTCTGGCCAGCCCCCGACGGGCGCACCCCGGATAGCCGTTTATCGCGGCGTTGTGAAGGACGCCGCCGGCCCGCTCGAAACAGGGTGCAAGGCACCGCCAGATGCATTTGCCCCCGAACGATCACACCACCGACAGAACCCGGGCCACAATATCGGCGGCGTTCAGGCCGGCCACGGCATACATGTCTGCCGGCGACGCCTGATCAATAAACACATCAGGCAGAACCATCGATCGGTATTTCAGCCCCGTGTCGAACACCCCTTCCTCGGCCAACAGATGTGCAACATGCGATCCGAACCCGCCCACCGCCCCCTCTTCGATGGTGATCAGCGCGGCATGGTCGCGGGCAAGGGCCAGGATCATCTCACGGTCCAGCGGCTTGGCAAACCGCGCATCGGCCACGGTGGGCGTGATACCGTGGGCCGCCAACAGGTCGCACGCGGCTTCGACCTCGGCCAGCCGCGTTCCGAACGACAACAGCGCCACGCCGGACCCCTGCCGCAAAACACGCCCTTTTCCGATTTCCAGCGCCACCCCCTTGGCAGGCAGATCCACCCCAACGCCTTCGCCCCGCGGATAGCGAAATGCGATGGGCCCGGCATCATGGGCGACAGCGGTGGCCACCATATGCATCAGCTCGGCCTCGTCCGCCGCCGCCATGACCACAAAACCGGGCAGATTGGCCAGAAACGCCACATCGAACGCCCCGGCGTGAGTGGCTCCATCGGCCCCGACCAGCCCCGCCCGGTCAATCGCAAAGCGCACCGGCAACCGCTGAATCGCCACGTCATGCACCACCTGATCGTACCCGCGTTGCAGGAATGTCGAATATATCGCGCAAAACGGCTTCATCCCGGCTGCTGCCAACCCGGCGCAGAAGGTCACGCCATGCTGTTCGGCGATCCCCACGTCAAAGCACCGGCTGGGATAGCGTTCGGCAAACAGGCCCAGACCGGTGCCATCGGGCATGGCGGCCGTCACCGCGACGATCCGGTCATCTTCGGACGCATGGGCCAGCAGCGCCCTGGAAAACACCGAAGTGTACGAAGGCGCATTGCTTTTCGTCTTGGCTTGGGCGCCGGTGACCAGATCGAACTTGCCCACCCCATGGCCCTTGTCCGCCGCCGCCTCGGCGGGGGCATATCCCTTGCCCTTCTGGGTGATCACATGGATCAGAACCGGCCCCGTCGCCCGATCGCGCACCGTGCGCAAAACCGGCAGAAGCTGCGCCATGTCATGGCCGTCAATCGGCCCGATGTAGGAGAAGCCAAGCTGCTCAAACAGCGTCCCACCCACGGTCAGGCCCTTGACCACATCGCGCGCCCGCTTCGCGCCTTCCTGAAACGGCGCGGGCAGGAACGAAACGGCCCCCTTGGCCAGCGCCGACAGCTCCTGAAACGGCGCGCCGGCATACAGCCGTGACAGATAACTGCTCATCGCGCCCACCGGGGGGGCAATGCTCATCTCGTTGTCGTTCAGAACAACAAACAGCCGTTTGCCCAGATGCCCGGCGTTGTTCATCGCCTCATAAGCCATGCCGGCCGACATCGCCCCGTCGCCGATCACCGCAATTGCATCGCCCAGCGGCGGGTCCACCCGCCCCCCCAGATCCCGCGCCACGGCAAAGCCCAGTGCCGCCGAAATCGAGGTGCTGGAATGGGCTGCACCGAAGGGATCATAATCCGACTCGCTGCGCTTGGTGAATCCGCTCAGCCCGCCCTTCTGGCGCAGGGTCAGCATCCGGTGGCGCCGCCCGGTCAGCACCTTGTGGGGATAGCTCTGGTGGCTCACATCCCAGATCAGCCGGTCGCGCGGCGTGTCGAACACCGCGTGCAGCGCCACGGTCAGTTCAACCACCCCCAGCCCGGCGCCCAAATGCCCACCGGTCTGGCTGACGGCGTAAATCACCTCGGCCCGCACCTCGCCCGCCAGACGTTTCAGATCGGCGTCACTCATCCCGCGCAAATCAGCGGGGCCCGCCACCCGGTCCAGCAACGGTGTCAAAGGTGTCTCGGCCATGGCATATCCTTCCCGACAGAGGCCCGACGGCCCCTGCGCCTTCCTTGCAAAACCCGTAGATAGGTTCAGCGATCCCGCTCGACCACGAAACGCGCGCAATCGCGCAGCGCATCGGCCCGCGCGCCATAGTGGGCAAGCGCATCGCACGCCTCGCCAACCAATGCCGCCGCCCGCGCCCGCGCGCCGTCCTCCCCCAGCAGCGACACAAAGGTCGCCTTGCCCGCCGCCGCATCCTTGCCCAAAGCCTTGCCTGCCACGGAGGCATCCCCCACAACATCCAACAGATCGTCAGCTATCTGAAACGCCAGCCCCAGCGCCGTGGCATAGCGGCCAAGTGCAGCAGTGTCGGCCCCGGCCAGCCGCGCCCCCGCCTCACCCGACCAGCGGATCAGTGCGCCGGTCTTGCCCGCCTGCAATGCCTCGATCTCGGGCAGGGTAAAAGGCACCGCGGCGGTTTCGGCGGCAATGTCCAGCGCCTGCCCCAAAACCATGCCCCGCGCCCCCGCCGCCCGCGCAAGGGACAAGACCAGATCCGCCCGCACCGCCCCGTCGGGGTGGCACGCCGGATCGCCCAGCAACTCGAACGCAAGGGCTTGCAAGGCATCGCCCACCAGAACCGCGGTCGCCTCGTCCCACTTCACATGAACCGTGGGCTGACCGCGGCGCAGCGCGTCGTCGTCCATGCACGGCAAATCGTCATGCACCAGGGAATAGGCGTGCAACGCCTCGATCGCCGCCCCCGCCGTCACCGCCCGGCCCAGCGGCACACCATGCAGCGCGGCCCCTTCAGTCACCAGAAACCCGCGCAGCCGCTTGCCGCCATTGCAAGCCCAGCGCATCCCCTGAACCACCGGCAGATTACCCAAAGGCGCCATCGCGCCATCCAGACAGCCCTGAACCGCCGCCGCACTGGCCGCCAAACGTGCCGTAAATCCGCTCACCGAACCCTCAGTTTCTTCTTTGTAAAAATACTCACGGCACCATCACTGGCCATCGAACGGAACGGTTCCGGTGGGCACCCCGTCGCGGTCCAGGGTGATTGCCGCCACTTTTTCCTCGGCTTCCTTCAGCTTGGCCTCGCACCGCGCCTTCAGCGCGGCCCCCCGTTCATACAGCGCGATCGACTGTTCCAGCGGCACGTTGCCCGATTCCAGCTGCCCCACCACACGTTCCAATTCGGCCATCGCCTGTTCGAACGTCATGTCCGCCACCGGTTGCTCGCTCATGCGCTCCGCTCCTTCAAAACCGCCACATGGGCCGCCACCGAGGCGCCCAAAGCAGGCAGATCATAGCCACCCTCCAGTGCCGATACAATGCGCCCGCCACAAACCACCTCTGCGACATCGCACAACCGCCCGGTCAGCCAGGCAAAATCCTCGACCTCCCACATCAGCCCGGCCAGAGGATCGGCACGGTGTGCATCGAACCCGGCGGATACCAGGATCAACTCCGGCGCAAAGGCCAGCAGCGCGGGAAACACCTCGTCCTCGTAAATCCGGCGCATCTCGTGGCCGCCGGTGCCCGCAGCAAGGGGCAGGTTGCGCACGGTGTCATGCGCCCCCCTTTCGTCGCGGGCCCCGGAACCGGGGTAAAGCGGCATCTGGTGGCTGGATAGGAACAGCGCGCGTGCCTCGTCCCACAACAGATCCTGGGTGCCATTTCCATGGTGCACATCGAAATCCACCACCGCCACCCGCGCCAGCCCGTGGTGATCCAGCGCCCGCTTGGCCGCAATCGCCACATTGCCGAACAGGCAGAACCCCATGGCACGGCGCGCCTCGGCATGGTGACCGGGCGGACGACAGCCGACAAAGGCCGCGCGCGCCTCGCCCGCCAGCACCGCATCCACAGCCGCCACACAGCCCCCCACCGCCCGCCGCGCAGCGACCAGCGATCCGGACGACATGTGCGTGTCGGGGTCCAACGAAACGATCCCGGCTGTGGGCGCCGAGGCGATCACATGGTCCAGATGGCTTTGCGGGTGACAGCGCAGAATGTCGGCATCGGCGCCCAGCGGCGCGTCCCGGCGCTCCAGCTCGGTTTCGGCCAGCGCCACCTCGACCGCACGCAAACGCGCCACCTGTTCCGGATGACCCCGGGGTGTTTCATGCAAAAGGCAGTCGGGGTGCGAGACGTAGATCATACGATCCTCACATCTTTGGTTTTCCCAATATGGTCAATATATGATCAATCCGGCGACAGCAGATAGCCTGCACCACGGACGGTTTGCAGATAGCGCGGCTGTTTCGGGTCGGATTCAATCTTGCGGCGCAGGCGGGTGATCTGGACGTCAATCGCGCGATCCTGGGCGCCACCATTGGTTCGGCCGAGGTCGTCGACCAATTTGGTGCGGCTGATCACCTCGCCCGGGGCAGCCGAGAAGATGCGCATGAGATGCGACTCGGTCGCGGTCAGGCGCACCACAGCGCTGCCATGCCACATCTCGCCCCGCTGAACATCATAGCGCACCGGCCCAAGGTGCAAGACTTTGGGCACATCAGCGGCGCTCTGTTCCACGGGCACCCGGCGCAGAATGGCGTTGATCCGCAGCAGCAGTTCCTTTGGCTCGAACGGATTTGCAAGATAGTCATCCGCCCCCGCCTCAAGCCCGGAGATCCGGTCGCCGGTGTCGCCCTTGGCGGTCAGCACAAGGATCGGCACGGTCAGGGTTTGCCGCAGCGACCTGGTAAGGGCGATGCCATCCTCGCCGGGCATCATTACGTCAAGCACGATCAGATCAAAGTCGAGCCCTGCCAAGAGACGCCGGGCATGGGCCGCATCCCGCGCCGCTGACACGAAAAAGCCCGCGCGGATCAGGAATTTCTGCAACAGGCCACGGATGCGTTCGTCGTCGTCGACGATCAAAAGGTGAATGTCGTTCACAGCGGTCATGCCTTGTCTCTGCCGGCCTGCCGCGCGAAATAGTGTCGTTGCTCTGGATCCATCATCGCTTCCAGCACCTGACGAAAACCCACCACCGCCTCTGGGCCCGCCGCACGATAGGCGGCGCGCATCCGATGCCGCTGGGCTTCGGACAGGGCCTGTTCCAGAGCCTTGCCGGTGTCGGTGAGAAACAAGTGCCTCTCCCTCTTGTCGTGTGTGCCGATCCTGCTTTGCACCAGACCATCCTCGACCAGACTGCGCAACACACGGTTCAGAGATTGCTTTGTAACACCCAGGATTTCCAACAGGTTGTTCACCGTCATGCCGGGGGTGCGGTTGATGAAGTGAACCGCCCGGTGGTGGGCCCGGCCATAGCCGTGTTCGGCCAGGATGCGATCAGGGTCGGCTGTAAAGCCGCGGTAGGCAAAGAACATCGCCTCGATTCCCTTGCGCAGTTGTTCGTCGGTCAGAAACAACAGCGCCTCGCCCCCCGGTCTTTGTTCGCCCATCGCCCAGTCCTTTGTCATGTCGCCCAAGGTTTCATCACAGGGTACGTCAGCCTTGTTGACATTCCAAGACCCAACTGTTACCGATTCTTTACAAACTGCGCAACTATATATCCGCTTCGGAGCTTTTTCGCGCAATTATCGGAAAATATGTCACTCAACGACGCAAGATGCAGGAGCAATCGCCATGGCAGGCGCATATGACGACCGGGACGGGATGATCTGGATGGATGGTGCGCTGGTGCCTTGGCGTGAGGCGAATGTGCACATTCTGACCCACGCGATGCATTACGCCAGCTCGGTTTTCGAGGGCGAGCGGTGCTATGGCGGCAAGATCTTTGAATCCCGCCGTCATTCGGAAAGGCTGCATTATTCCGCTGGCTGCCTAGATTTCCAGATTCCCTATACGGTGGATGAAATCGAAGCCGCCAAACAGGAAGTTCTGACCGCCAATGGCTTTACCGACGCCTATGTGCGGGCCGTGTCGTGGCGCGGCGCCGGCGAGGATATGGGTGTCGCGGCCAAGCGGAACCCAGTGCGCCTGGCCATCGCAGCGTGGGAGTGGGGCAATTACTATGGCGACGCCAAGATGAAAGGTGCCAAGCTGGACATCGCCAAGTGGAAGCGGCCCAGCCCGGAAACCGCCCCCAGCCACGCCAAGGCCGCCGGTCTTTACATGATCTGCACCATGTCGAAACATACCGCCGAAGCAAAAGGATGCAGCGACGCGATGATGTTCGATTATCGCGGTTATGTGGCCGAGGCGACGGGCGCCAACATCTTCTTTGTCAAGAACGGCGAAGTGCACACGCCCAACCCCGATTGTTTCCTGAACGGCATCACCCGGCAAACGGTCATCGGCATGTTGAAGGACCGCCAGATCGCCGTGCATGAACGCCACATCATGCCAGAAGAGCTGGAAGGGTTCGAACAATGCTGGCTGACCGGCACCGCCGCCGAGGTCACACCCGTGGGCCAGATCGGTGACTACAACTTTGAGGTCGGCGCGCTGACCCGCGACATTTCACTCAGCTATGAAAAGCTGGTGCGCAGCTAGGGGTCAGACCCGGCCCGGCCCCTGTCGGTCGATCCGGCAAAACTGAACCAGCCTTTGCGCCCCTGTCTGCCGACGCGGGGCGCGCGCCAGACCTGGGTGTTGTTGGGGGCGGCCCTGTTGCCGCTCTATTCGCAGGAATCGCAGCAGCGCGGTGGTGGAACCGTGCTGGTTCATCATGTCAACGATGTGTCTGGTCATGGCTCTTCTCCTTGTCGGACCCTCGGTTGACAGCATAACACAAGGCGCCGCCAATTTCACCCCGGATCAGTGCGGTGGCACCGCTTTGCGTTGTTTTGCCCGCTCCAGCCCCAAAGCCCGTTCGCGCCAGATGATCAGCACGCCTGCGGCAATGACCAAGGCCACACCAGACAGCATGACAAGCGTCGGCACCTCGTCAAACACCCAATAACCGATCGCCACGGTCAACAGCATGGATGAATATTCAAACGGCGCCACCACCGAAACATCGGCCAGCCGATAGGATGTGGTCAGCAGGATCTGCCCGAACCCGCCCAGAATGCCCGCCCCCACCAACATCGCCAGAGCAGACGCACTGGGTATCGCCCAGCCAAAGGGCAAAGTGGCCAGCCCCAGAACACTGGCCGTGACCGAGAACCAGAACACGATGGCGCTGGTCTGTTCCGTGCGCACCAGTTTGCGTACGAATACCTGCGCCAGGGCGGCAAACACCGCCGCCCCCAGAACCATGATTGCGCCCAACGCCTCGCCCGTGCCGAGGGTGCCGTCCTGCATCGCGGTCAGGCGCGGTGACAACACGATCAACACGCCGCACAGCCCCATCGCCACCGCTGTCAGGCGAAACACCCGCACCTCTTCGCCCAGAAACATCGCCGCGAAAATGACCACCAACAAAGGCGCGGTGTACAGGATCGCCTGCACCTCGCTGAGCGGCAGATAGGCCAGCCCGGCAAAGCCCAACCCCATCGACGTGGTGCCGACAAGCCCACGCCAGACATGGCCCATGGGCATGATGGTGCGCAAACCCGTGCGCATCTCGTGGCGCAGCGCCAGCCAGCCCAGGATCACCGGAATGGCGAAAAAGCTGCGGAAAAACACCGCCTGTCCCGGCGGCACCTCGTCACTGGCCAATTTGATCAGGGCGGACATGCAGACGAACAACAGAACCGATCCGACTTTGAAAAGGATGGCGCGGAAGGGGGACATCGCATTCTCCTGCTCAGGTCGGCCAAGCCCTAGCCACGTTCAACCGGCGACACAAGGTGCGGCGGATCAGGGCAGGATCCCGTCGCGGTCAAGCGCTTCGGCAATGCCGCTGAAATCCTGCACGACATGCACGACCACCCCGAGGCTGCGCATTGCGGCGATGTGCCGGCGCTGATCGTCGTTGGTGCCCGGCCCCGCCTCGCGCAGCACCACGGCGGCAATCTGACCTGCCGTGCGCTGGCACACGTCATGATACACTGCCGCGTCATGCTGGCCGGTGTCGCCCAGCAAAAGAAACGACAGGCCGGGGTTGGCGGCCAGGATACGGTCGATCGCGCTGCCCTTATGATCGCCATGACTGCCGGTCAGGAAATGCGTTTCACCGACCCCAAGGTCACGCAAAAACATCGGACCCGGCACCAGCCCACCCCTGTCAAACACCTTGGTCAGGAAATAGTGCAGGTTCCACGGGCTGGAACTGACATAGAACACCGGGTTGCGGCCATGGGCGTGCAGGTGATCCATCAATACCACGGCATCCGGAAACAGCTTGCGGGTGCGCGCACTGCCGGTGAAGGTGGTCCAGAGATTGCGCCGCAGGGAATAGGCACCCGTCTTCAATATCGTGTCGTCGATGTCCGAGATCACCCCCAGTCGCGCCTCGCGCGGCGGCACCATCACCGGAAACATCACTGTCGAGTCCGGATCACCGACAATGGTGACCGGCACTTCGTGCCAGCCCGGCCCCTGCCCTTCGCGTGGGGTTTCCAGCCAGACATAGCCTTCGCCATCACTCTGCCCGGTGGCACCGGGGGCCTCGACGCGCACACCGGCCACCTCGTCGGTCAGGAACAACGCGATCATCTGCTTCAGGTTGGCCCAACGGCCCTGGTCGGGCAACGGCGCCTCGCGGCGCACCGCGCTCATCACCCGCCCACGCAGGATCAGCCGGTCGGGCGTTGCAAAGCCATAGTATCCCTCAAGCATCGGCGGCACGTCATTGCGGCGCAGCGCGCGGTCCACCGCCCGCTCGAAACCCACCGCCATCTTGTGAAGAATACTGCGCCCCAGCACCGTTTGCCCTCTAACTCAAACGCATCATAGCCCACAGCGCGGCATCGGCAACGACCGGATCATCATCCCGCACCAAAGCCGCAACCGCAGGCCGCAAGGCCGGGTTGCCCGAATTGCCGATCGCATAACAGACGTTGCGCACGAACCGGCCGCGCCCGATCCGCTTCACCGGGCTGCCGGAAAACCGCACACGAAAGGCGCCGTCGTCCAGCGCAGCCAGATCAGCCAATGCCGGCGCACGCAGCCCCCCATCGCCGTGATACCGCATATCGCTCGCCGCCACCGCAAACTTGTTCCAGGGGCAAACGGCCAGGCAATCGTCGCAGCCGTAAATCCGGTTGCCCATCAAGGCGCGCAAATCCGGGTCAACCGGGCCTGAATGCTCGATCGTCAGATAGGAAATGCAGCGCCGTGCATCCAACTGCCAGGGTGCGGGAAAGGCCGCCGTGGGGCAGATGTCCAGACAGGCTCGGCAACTGCCGCAATGATCGGCCTCGGGGGCATCCACCGGCAGGTCCAGCGTGGTGAAGATCGCTCCCAGAAACACCCAGTTGCCGAAATCCCGGCTCAGAAGGTTGGTATGCTTGCCCTGCCAGCCCAGCCCGGCGGCCTGGGCCAGCGGTTTTTCCATCACCGGTGCCGTATCCACGAACACCTTTATTTCGGCGCCCGGCACCTGCGCGATCAGCCACCGCCCCACCCGCTTCAGCCGCTTTTTGACCACATCGTGGTAATCGCGCCCCTGGGCATAGACAGAAACAGCGCCCCGGTCGCGCCGCGCCAGAATCTCCAGCGGATCGTGTGCGGGCGCATAACTGTCGGCCAGCATCACCACCGATCGCGCCTCGGGCCAAAGCGCGGCCGGGTCGCCGCGCCATCCCATCCGCTCGGCCATCCAGTGCATCTGGCCATGGCGCCCCGCCGCCACAAAGGCCGCCAGCCGCCCTGCGGCCTCGGGCACGGCATCGGGGCGACACACCCCGACTGACACAAACCCCGCCTCCCGGGCCTCGGCCACCAAAGCCGCTTTCAAACCGGCCGACACGGCGGCCTCTCTTTCTTGCCAAAAATACCTTCTTCGGGCACGCCCGATGTGCGCATAAAGATCATCAGCGGGGGGGGCCGCCCAACAACGGCACGCCCGACACCCGCCTCAAAAATCGAGATCCGCATAATGCGGTGGCGGTAAAAACCCGCTGATGTGATCCGCAAGGATCGACCGGAACGCCGGGCGCGACTTGATCTTGGCATACCAATCCTTCACCACCTCGCTGCGGTTCCAATCCACGTCAGAGATATAGTCGAGGCAGGACAGATGCGCCGCCGCCGCGAAATCCGCCAGCGTCATCGCATCCCCCGCCAGCCAGCGGCGCTGTTCCAGAAGCCAGCCCATGTAATCGAGGTGATATTTGATCGCCTTGGCTCCCGCCTTGATGTTGCCGCTGTCGGGATAGCCCAGCCCCATGACCTTCTTGTTCACCCGTTCATACAACAGCTTGGCGGTGACCTCCTTGTGGAACTTGTCATCGAACCACGCCACGAGGCGCCGCACCTCATACCGCTCTTCCGGGTTCGAGGGCATCAGCGATGGTTCGGGATGCACCTCTTCCAGATATTCACAGATCGCCACGCTGTCGCTCAGGGTAAGGGATCCGAATTTCAACACCGGCACCTTGCCCGCCGGATTGCGGCGCAGAAAGTCCGGATCCTGTTCCCAGTACCGTTCTTCCACCAGTTCGACCTCGATCCGCTTTTCAGCCAAACTCAGCCTGACCTTGCGGGAAAACGGTGACAACGGAACATGGAACAGACGATTCATCGGTAAAACCATTTTTATGGGGGCTATCAACCCATGCCTTGAATTGCCGATGGGTTCAACTGTTCATGGCAGGGCGGCACAGCGATCGCGGGGCTAGCCGGCAAAACAGGCCGCGCGGCCATCACTCTGGATCGTCGCTGCGCCGTCACGAATGGCATTGGCGCGCCGGCGCACGAAATCACTCGGCCGGCTGGCCGAGCGTTCCTTGGGGTTGGGCAGGATCGCCGCCAGTCGCGCGGCCTGGGTCGCGCTCAGAGCATCCGGGCCGATGCCGAAATAATGGTGCGCGGCGGCATCCACGCCGAACACACCCTCGTCGAATTCCGCAATGTTGAGATACATCTCAAGGATCCGCCGCTTGCTCCAGATCGTTTCGACCAAGGGGGTTATCCCGGCCTCAAGCGCCTTGCGCCACCAACTGCGCCCCTGCCAGAGAAACACGTTCTTGACCACCTGCTGTGAGATGGTCGAGGCACCCCTTGCGCGGCCCTCTTCCAGGGCCAGCCGGATCGCCGCCATGTCAAACCCCCAGTGGGAACAGAAATTCGCATCCTCCGCCGCGACGGCCGACAGGGCCATGGCGGGGGCCACATCGTCAAGGCGCACCCACTGATAATCGAGGGCGCCCAACCGTGCGCTTTCCGCCCGCATGTATGGCGTCGCGCCCGGATTCATCACCGCAAACCACGAGACCCAGATCAACAGCGCCACCAGCACCAGAACCGCACCCCGAAACGCCCAGCGCAAAAGCCAGCGCAGCGGTGAAAACCGGCGCGGTGCGCGTGCGGCCGTCTTGGCCTTTGATGTCTTGCTTGCCCGTGCCACGCCGCACCTTAGCCATGACAGCCCCGCCATGGTCAAGCCACGCCGCGCCCCTTTGCCGAAAACGCAAACGGCCCCGCCACGGGGGCGGGGCCGTTGTTGCCCTGAGACCGGTTTTTATTCCGCCGGCATGGCCTGTTTCTCAATCCCCAGGGGATAGGGTAGATGCTTGAGCATTTCGGTCGAACAGACCTGAAGGAAATCATGACGCGCCTCGTCCCAATTTTGCAGGATCATGGTGCCCCGGCGGCTGCCGGTTTCTGCGACATGGCGCTGGATCAACCCCTTCAACTGATCGTGCCAATGGTCCACCGTCACCGCGCAGGTAACCACTGTTTCCCGATTGATCAGCGCCGGCGCCATGCGGTCGGGATCATAGAGATAGGCCATGCCGCCGGTCATGCCGGCACCGAAATTGGCGCCGATCCGTCCGAGGATTACCGCGACACCGCCGGTCATGTATTCGCACCCGTTGCTGCCACAGCCCTCGACAACCACCGACGCGCCCGAATTGCGCACGGCAAACCGTTCGCCCGCCCGCCCCGCCGCAAACAGACAGCCCGCCGTGGCGCCGTACAGCACCGTGTTGCCGATGATCGTATTGTCCGCCGCAACCAAAGGCGAAGCCATCGGCGGCCGCACCACGATGATACCGCCTGACAATCCCTTGCCAACATAGTCGTTGGCATCGCCCGAAACCTCAAGTTTCAGCCCGGGGGCGGCAAAAGCACCCAGAGATTGCCCCGCCGAGCCGGACAGCTTCACCGTCAGGTGATCGGGTTGCAGACTGTTGCGCATCCCGAACCGCCGCACGATATGGCTGGAGATGCGGGTGCCGACAGTGCGGTGGGTGTTCTGCACGGCATAAGACAGCTGCATCTTTTCGCCCTCGTCAAGGAACCGCGCCGCGTCCTTGACGATCTCGGCATCCAGAGTGTCAGGGACCGCGTTGCGGTCCTTGTTGCGGTCATAGACGATGGTCTGCGCGCCATCCACAGTGATCAGCAGCGGGTTCAGATCAAGATCGTCAAGGTGCGCACTGCCGCGCGACACCTGACTCAAAAGATCGGCCCGCCCGATCACGTCGCCCAGGGACCGCGCGCCGATGCTGGCGAGGATTTCGCGCACCTCCTGGGCATAGAAGGTAATCAAATTCACCACCTTGTCGGCGTTACCCGTGAACTTTTCGCGCAGTTTTTCATCCTGGGTACACACACCCACCGGGCAGGTGTTGGACTGGCACTGGCGCACCATGATACAGCCCATGGCAATCAGCGCGGCTGTGCCGATGCCATATTCCTCGGCCCCCATCATCGCCGCCATCACGATGTCGCGTCCGGTGCGCAACCCGCCATCGGTACGCAGGGTGACGCGACCGCGCAGGTTGTTCATCGCCAACACCTGATGAGCCTCGGTCAGGCCCATTTCCCAAGGCAGGCCGGCATATTTGATGCTGGTCGCCGGAGATGCGCCGGTGCCGCCGTTGTGACCCGAAATCAGGATCACATCGGCCTTGGCCTTGGCCACCCCGGCGGCAATGGTGCCAACGCCGCTGGACGCCACCAGTTTCACCGTCACCTTGGCACGGGGATTGATCTGTTTCAGATCATAGATCAGCTGTGCCAGATCTTCGATGCTGTAAATGTCATGGTGCGGCGGTGGCGAAATCAGCGTGACCCCGGGCGTGCTGTGCCGCAACCGGGCGATCAGCTTGGTCACCTTCATACCCGGCAACTGGCCGCCTTCACCGGGTTTGGCCCCCTGGGCCACCTTGATTTCCAGCTCTTCACACTGGTTCAGGTATTCAGCCGTTACGCCAAAGCGCCCCGAGGCCACCTGCTTGATCTTGGCACTGGGATTGTCGCCATTCGCCTCGGGCAGGAAATGCGCCGGATCTTCGCCGCCTTCACCGCTGTCGGATTTGGCACCGATGCGGTTCATCGCCACGTTCAGCGTCTTGTGCGCCTCGGGCGACAAGGCGCCCAAAGACATGCCGGGGGTAACAAACCGTTTGCGGATCGCGGTTATGCTTTCCACTTCTTCCAGGGGAACGGGTTTGCCCAGCGGCTTTATGTCCAGCAGATCGCGCAAATGGATCGGCGGGTTGCTGCGCATCTTGGCGCTGTACTGTTTCCACATCTGAAAACTGGCCCTGTCGCAGGCGGTTTGCAGCATGTGCATGCTGGTCGCCTCCCACGCATGGGTTTCACCCGACCGGCGCGCTTTGTAAAAGCCACCGATCGGCAAAACATCCTGGCCGCCGCGCCAACCCTTTGCGTGGATCTCTTCGGCCTTGATCTGAATACCCGAAACGCCGATGCCGCTGATTCGGCTGTGCATTCCGGGGAAGAATTCGGCGCACATGGCGCGGGACAGGCCCACCGCCTCGAAGTTCAGGCCACCACGGTATGAAGATACCACCGATATGCCCATCTTCGACATGATCTTCAACAGGCCCTGGTCGATCGCATTCCGGTAACGCGATACCGCTGTCGTCAGCGAACAATCCATCAGGCCCCGCTCGATCCGGTCGGCCAGCGAGTCTTCGGCAAGGTATGCGTTAACCACCGTGGCGCCACAGCCGATCAGCACCGCAAAATAATGCGGGTCAATGCATTCGGCGCTGCGCACGTGCAACGAACAGAAGGTGCGCAACCCTTGGCGCGTCAACCAGGAATGAACCGCGCTGGTGGCCAGGATCATCGGCATCGCCACCTTGTCGGGGCTCTGATGCTGATCGGTCAGAACAATATGGCCCGCCCCGCTGCGCACGGCATCTTCAGCCTCGGCGCGAATCCGGCGCAGGGCGTCGGACAGGGCGTGGCCGGTGTCACCCGCCGGGAAGGTACAATCGATCTCGACAAATGGCGCGTTGAACGCCTGCAACAGCCGGTCAAACTGGGCATTGCCCACAAACGGGCTGTCCAGCACCAGAATTTCGGTTTGGCTGCTGTTTTCATCCAGCACGTTCTTGAGGTTGCCGAACCGGGTTTTCAGGCTCATCACGCGGTATTCGCGCAGGGAATCAATCGGCGGGTTGGTCACCTGGCTGAAATTCTGGCGGAAGAAGTGGCTCAGCGGACGATACTTGGTCGACAGAACCGCTGATGGCGTATCGTCCCCCATGCTGGCCAGCGTTTCCTTGCCGTCCTCGGCCATCGGCGCGAGGATCTGTTCCAGTTCCTCGATGGTATAGCCCGCCGCGATCTGCCGCTTGCGCAGTTCGGCACCGGAAAACAGCGGGGCCTCGCTTTTGCCGGCCAATTCGGCATCAAGCTCGTTTATGCGGCCAACCCATTCGCCAAACGGCAGGGCCGCCGCCAGTTTATCCTTGATTTGGGTGTCGTGATACAAGAGACCTTTCTTCATATCCACGGCCAGCATCTGACCCGGCCCAAGGGCGCCCTTTTCCAGCACCGATGCCTCGTCCACCGGCACCATCCCGGCCTCGGATCCGGCAATCACCAACCCGTCACCCGTGACAACAAAGCGCATCGGGCGCAGACCGTTCCGGTCAAGCCCGGCGCACACCCAGCGCCCGTCGGTCATCGCCAGCGCGGCAGGGCCGTCCCACGGCTCCATCACCGAGTTGCAATAGGAATACATGTCGCGCCAGGCCTCGGGCAATTCCTCGGCCTGCTTGGACCAGGATTCGGGCACCAACATCGTCTTGGCCATCGGGGCGGACCGTCCGGCGCGCACAAGCACCTCGAACACAGCGTCCAGCGCGGCACTGTCGGACGAGCCTTGCGAAACGATCGGCTTGATGTCTTCTGCCATGTCGCCAAAGGTGCTGCTGGCCATGCGGATTTCGTGCGATTTCATCCAGTTGAGGTTGCCCTTCAACGTGTTGATCTCGCCATTGTGGGCCAACATGCGGAACGGTTGGGCCAACCACCACTGCGGAAAGGTGTTTGTCGAATACCGCTGGTGATAGATCGCAAAGGCCGATTCGAACCGTTCATCCTTCAGATCGGGATAAAACTCGGCCACGTCCTGGGCCAGCATCATCCCCTTGTAGATGATCGACCGGCAAGACAGCGAGGCAAGATACAATTCGCGCACACCTGCCGCGGCCGCCGCCTTTTCAATCCGGCGGCGGATGACGTAAAGTTCACGCTCAAACGTTTCCTCATCCACGCCTTTTGAGTTCGAGATCAGGATCTGTTCGATCTCGGGGCGCGTTGCGTTGGCCTTTTCGCCCAGAACCGCGATGTTCACCGGCACATGGCGCCAGCCATAGATATAGTAGCCTTTGCGCAGCACTTCGGTTTCGACGATCGTGCGACAGGTTTCCTGAGCACCAAAATTGGTGCGCGGCAGAAATACCTGCCCCACGGCCATCATTTCATCTTTCTTGGGCGTGTGGCCCGTGCGCCTGATCTGATCGTAAAAGAACGCCACCGGGATCTGCACATGGATACCCGCGCCATCGCCGGTGCGCCCATCGGCATCCACTGCACCGCGGTGCCAGACGGCCTTCAGCGCGTCGATGCCATTCTGCACCACCTTGCGCGAGGGCTGTCCGTCAATGGCCACAACAAGGCCAACGCCGCAGGACGCGTGTTCATCGGCGTCGCGGTACAGCGAATGTTCGGCCATCCAGGCGCGCTTGGCTTCCTCGGCGGCGACCCATTCGGCATCATATGTCGTCATGTCGTCGATCCTTTTAGGTGTTCATCAATTGTTTACGGTTGGGCGCAGGATCTATTCCGCGGCGATGCTGGCCGCGCCGCTGACATAGGCCAGCATCGCCTCGGCCGCCTCACGTCCGTCGCGGATCGCCCAGACCACAAGGGATGCGCCGCGCTGGATGTCACCGCAGGCATAAACACCCTCAATGCTGGTTTCATGGGTCTTGAAATCTGCGATCACCGTGCCCCAACGGCTCACCTCAAGCCCTTCGACATTCCAAAGCCGGGGCAGATCCTCAGGCTCGAATCCAAGCGCCTTGATCACCAGATCGGCCTCTTCGATATAGTCTGACCCGTCGATCAGTTCCGGCATCTGCCGACCTGTCGCGTCGGGTTCGCCGAGGCGCATCCTTTGCACCATCACACCCGCCACGGCATCGCCGGTAAACCCCTTTGGCGCACTCAGCCAGACGAATTCAACGCCCTCTTCTTCGGCATTGGCCACCTCGCGCTGTGACCCCGGCATGTTTGCCCTGTCCCGACGGTACAGGCATTTGACCGATTGCGCACCTTGGCGAACCGCCGTGCGCACACAATCCATCGCCGTGTCACCGCCACCGATGACCACCACCTTTTTACCCGCGGCGTCCAGCGCGCCGCTTTCAAACTCGGGCACGTCGTCACCAAAGCTTTTGCGGTTCGATGCGGTCAGAAAATCTATCGCCCGCACGATGCCTGCCGCGCCAGACCCCGGGCCGACCAAATCGCGGCTTTTGTAGACGCCCGTCGCAATCAGCACCGCGTCATGTTTGCCGCGAATCGCGTCAAAGGAAATGTCCACGCCCACGTCGCAATTCAGCACGAACTGCACACCGCCCTGTTCCAGCTGCGCCACCCGCTGCATCACCACATCTTTTTCCAGCTTGAACCCCGGGATGCCGTAGGTCATCAGCCCGCCCGCGCGATCATGGCGATCATACACGGTCACCTGTACCCCCGCCCGACGCAGAATGTCGGCAGCGGCCAAGCCGCCCGGACCGGCGCCGATGATCGCCACTGACTCGGCCCGTTCGCCCGCGTTGCTGATCGGTTTGACCCAGCCGTTTTCCCAGGCCAGATCAGTCAGGTATTTCTCCACCGACCCGATGGTGACCGTGCCATGGCCCGCCTGTTCGATCACACAATTGCCTTCGCACAGCCGATCCTGCGGGCAGATGCGGCCGCAGATTTCGGGAAAGGTATTGGTGGCCTGGCTCAGCTCATAGGCCTCTTGCAACCGGCCTTCGGCGGTCAGGCGCAGCCAGTCCGGAATGTTGTTGTGCAGCGGGCAATGTGTTTGACAATAAGGTACGCCGCACTGGCTGCACCGGCCGGCCTGTTCGGCAGCCTTGGTATCGGCGAACTCGCCATAGATTTCGTGAAAATCATGGCGGCGCAGATCGGGGGTGCGTTTTTCCGGCATATCCCGTGCGACATCAACGAATTTCAGCATTACGTTCTTGGCCATCCGAAATCCCCAGCCCATCATTGCAGGACCACTTTGTAAAACAATCCTGCGCGAAAGAAAAGTCATACATGCTGACCTAAAGCAAGAAATTTTACCGGAACCACGACACCTTCCAGGTCTGATCCAGATATTTATGTCAGTATTAATAACCTATTTTTTAATTCCATTTTCAAAATCAATAACTTATAACGCCAAAAAAATGTGAGGCCAAAGGCATGACTCTTTTTCACCTGCTGCTCGTCGCCATCCTTCAAGGTGTGACGGAGTTTTTGCCGATCTCGTCCTCGGGCCACCTGATCCTTTTGCCGGCACTCACCGGGATGGCAGATCAGGGCCAAACCATCGACGTGGCGGTGCACATCGGCACCCTTGCGGCGGTGATACTGTATTTCTGGCGCGATGTGCGCCTGGCACTGGGCGGGCTGCCCCATCTGATACGCGGCCAGATCGACAGCCAGGGCGCATGGCTGGCGCTGTGTCTGATCGTTGCGACTGTGCCGGTAATCGTGCTGGGACTGATCGTGAAATTGACCGGCCTTGACGACATGATGCGCAGTACTGCCGTGGTCGGCTGGACGATGCTGCTCTTTGGGCTGTTCCTGTACTGGACCGATCAGAAAGGCGAAACCGTCAAAACCGCTGACGGCTGGCGCCTGCGCGATGCAATAACCATGGGCCTGTGGCAGGCGGTCGCGCTGATCCCCGGAACGTCACGGTCTGGCATCACTGTTTCTGCGGCACGGCTCTTAGGGTATCGGCGCGAAGATGCCGCGCGGTTGTCGATGCTGATGTCTATCCCGACAATTCTCGCCTCAGGGTTGCTTCTTGGGGCAGAGGTCGTGGCCGATGCCAATTTCGCCATCCTCAAGGACGCCGCACTTGGCGCGGTCTTCGCTTTTGTTTCGGCGCTTCTGGCGCTTACCCTGATGATGCGGCTTTTGAAATCGGTCAGCTTCACGCCCTATGTAATATATCGGGTAATACTGGGCGTGATCCTGCTGTTTATCGCCTACCGCTGATTATTTCTGCCGGGCACGCAAATTCTTTGCCGACTCCTTGATCGCCGCATACTGGCCTGACGGGCGAAACCGCCACAGATATTCCGGCAGAACCGCCTCGATCGCCGTCGGCGAGATGCCCAGATCGGCAAAGCCGCGCGCGGTATCGCCCACCACATTGTCGCGCCGCAGGTTGCGCACCTGATCCGCCGTCACCGGGCCGGCGATCAGCCCGCCCGACAACTTGCCCAACAGATCGAACGACGCCCCCATCAGCCGCGCTATCGGGAACGGAATGTTCACCACCAGCCGACGCCGCTGAATCGTGGTCAGCATCTCCTCCATCAATTCCCGGAAGGTCCGCACCTCGGGCCCACCCAACTGATACAGACCACCCGGCGCAAGCCCCAGCGCGCCCATGACTGCCGCCTGAGCCACGTCATCGACATAGACCGGCTGAAACCGGGTATCCGCACCAACCACAGGCAAAATCGGGCCGAACCGCGTCAGGCCAGCAAACCTGTTGAAGAAATGGTCTTCCTGTCCGAAAATGATCGACGGACGCAGGATCATCGCGTCGGGCATGTGTTGCAGAATCGCTGCTTCGCCCCGCGCCTTGCTGCGGGCATAGGCGCTGTCGCTATCGGCATTGGCACCAATGGCCGAAACATGCACCATGCGTGCCACGCCCAGTTCAGCCGCAATCCGGGCGATCCGCGCAGCGCCGTCCGCCTGAACAGCATCAAACCGCTGCTTGCCTGCCTCGGCCAGAATGCCAACACAATTCACCACCGCATCAGCACCAGTTGTGACGGCCCGGACTGACGCATCATCGCGGATGTTGCAGAAAACGGGTTCGACCTGACCCACCACGCCGTAAGGGCGCACGAACATCGCCTCGTTCGGGCGACGCACAGCGACGCGCACACGCCATCCAGCCTTGGCCATGCGCCGGGAGATGTAGCGCCCGACAAATCCCGAACCGCCAAAGATGGTCACAAGGTTTGACATTTCTTGGTCCTTCGTTTTGCACCGCATTTTGGTTTTAGGCCCCCGGCCCCGGTGGTACAAGATGCAATCCTTTCAGCCAGCGACCACCTTTGTAACCTTTGTCAGGCAAACTTCAAATCCACCGGAAAATCCCGTTGACACCCCCCGACACCTGCCGTAATCCGACCAAACGGTGGCCCAGGTGGCGGAATGGTAGACGCGCTAGCTTCAGGTGCTAGTACTGGCAACGGTGTGGAGGTTCGAGTCCTCTCCTGGGCACCATTGTAAACCCCAAAAACCCTTGAAAACATCGGTTTTCGAGGGTTTTTTGTTGTCCCTCAGAAACTGCCACACAGTTCCGAACGGCTGGCCCACCGTCCGGCTTCCGA
>Ga0100401_1000097_pt1 | contig 65467 bp, 65 predicted proteins | sample CryGeymeta201525_FD_80421 | JGI IMG/M metagenome (GOLD analysis project Ga0100401, IMG submission 80421) | Groundwater microbial communities from Crystal Geyser aquifers in Utah, USA - Crystal Geyser metaG 2015-25 | ecosystem: Environmental > Aquatic > Deep subsurface > Groundwater | place: USA... | reverse complement strand
TCGTGCTCACCGGAAGGGAAGGGATGAGCCTTGCTGCGATCCATGGAACAAGCTGATCAGTACCCCCGAGCGCATCATCTCCATCGGACACCGACAGTAGGCCAAAAGTTCCAATCAGCGCAGGTTGTTGCTATGAGACAGGATGACCACGTCGGCGGTGCGGCTTTCCATCTCAGCTCCGCCGCGGATCAACGTGATTTGGCCTTGATACCGGCCCTTCGGCCACCCCTCTGGTGGGGCGCGGCGGCCGACCGCCCGGAAAAACTGTGCCTGCGATTTTTCCAGCGTAGCCGCCTGCGACACGATCATTCCATCGGGGCCGATAATTTCCAAGATGACCGAATCGCCCTTCATGCCACCAAAGGCAAAACCCCAGATCACAAGGGCCGGCGCCGTGTCGGGCAATGTCACCACGCCTGCCGTGCCGGCGCGCACCGAATCGAACGTGGGCACCGCCGCGGCAAATCCCGCAGAGATCAGCCCACCCGGGCGATATTCCGGCGGGGTTTTCCACAGTGATTGCCCTGCCGCCGCGTCACAGCCCGAGGTGCCCGCAGCGTTGAACGGATCGACGACCTTTCCATCGCGCCGCACGGACAGGTGCAGGTGCGGAAATTCTGTTGCACCGCTCAGCCCGACCTGGCCGATCACGGTGTCGATGCCAACGCTTTGGCCTTTGCGCACCGTCACCGAGCGGCGCTTGAGATGGCAATACTGTGTTTCCCAGCCGCCGCCATGGTTTACGACAACACCGTTTCCACATTCTTTATCGGTGATGTCAGGCGGGTTTTCGGTGTTTTGCAATTGATCTGCCAACCCATCGCGCACCGCTGCAACAATACCGGGGGCAGCCGGAAAAACATCTACACCTGTTGTGACAGCGGCGAGCGAGGGCAAAGCGAAATCAGTTCCCTTGTGTCCGTCATAGCTGAGCGGGCCGCAGGTATGATCTGCGGCGCCCAACCCCGGATCGCTGTCGGTGTATTGCTGGATGAAACATGTCTTGCCCAAGGTGCAATCCAAAGGCAATTCCAGAACAAGCTCTCTCGCGGCGACGGGCGCCGCGAGAAGAACCAGTATCGCCGTCAGACAAAGCCGCAAGTGCCAGTCTCAGTCGGCCGTCAGCAGCGGCGGCTTTTTACTGGCCAGCCGGCGGGTTTCGGGCGGCTCGATCGTCAGGTCGATCTTGCCGTCTTTTACCCCCACCTTGACAATGCCGCCCTTGGCCAGTTTGCCGAACAAAAGCTCTTCAGCCAGCGGTTTCTTGATGTACTCTTGAATCACCCGGCCCAGCGGGCGCGCGCCCATCTTGTCGTCATACCCTTTGTCGCCCAGCCACTTTGCGGCCTCCGGCAAGAGTTCGATCTGAACATTGCGGTCCATCAACTGTGCCTCAAGTTGCAGAACGAACTTTTCGACCACTTGCAGAATCACCTCTTTCGGCAGAGCGCCAAAGCTGATGATCGCGTCCAGTCGGTTACGGAATTCTGGGGTGAAGGTGCGCTCGATCGCCGCAGTATCTTCCCCCTCGCGCTTGTCGCGCCCGAAACCGATGGCGGCCCTCTGCATGTCCGACGCCCCGGCGTTGGATGTCATGATCAGGATCACATTGCGAAAATCGACGGCGCGGCCGTTGTGATCGGTCAGCTTGCCGTGATCCATAACCTGCAACAGGATGTTGAACACATCGGGGTGGGCTTTTTCGATTTCGTCCAGCAACAGCACGCAATGCGGGTGCTGATCGACACCATCGGTCAACATGCCCCCCTGATCAAAGCCGACATAGCCCGGAGGCGCACCGATCAGGCGGGAAACCGCGTGTTTCTCCATGTATTCCGACATGTCGAAACGCAAAAGCTCAACGCCCAGAGTATCGGCCAGTTGTTTTGCAACTTCGGTTTTGCCCACGCCGGTGGGGCCGGCAAACAGATAGTTGCCGATTGGTTTTTCCGGTTCGCGCAGGCCTGCGCGGGCCAGCTTGATCGCCGACGACAGGGCGGTGATCGCCTCGTCCTGACCGAACACCACGCGTTTCAGCGCGCCCTCAAGATCGCGCAGCACCTCTGCATCGTCTTTTGAGACGTTCTTGGGCGGAATGCGGGCAATCTTGGCCACGACGGCTTCGATCTCTTTTACCCCAATGGTTTTGCGACGTTTCGATTCGGCGACAAGATGCTGCGCCGCGCCGGCCTCGTCGATCACGTCGATCGCCTTGTCGGGCAACTTACGGTCATTGATATAGCGCGCCGACAATTCGACCGCAGTGCGGATCGCGTCTGCCGTATACTTGATATGGTGATGATCCTCGAAATATTCCTTCAACCCTTTCAAGATCTTGATCGTATCCTCGACCGATGGTTCGGATACGTCAATCTTCTGGAACCGGCGCGACAGGGCGCGATCCTTTTCGAAATGCTGGCGGAATTCCTTATAGGTGGTCGACCCCATGCAGCGCAGCTTGCCGCCCTGCAAGGCAGGCTTCAGCAGGTTGGACGCATCCATGGCACCGCCCGAGGTGGCACCGGCACCGATGACAGTGTGGATTTCGTCGATGAACAGCACGGCATCGGGATGTGCCTCAAGTTCGGTCACAACCGCCTTGAGCCGTTCCTCGAAATCGCCGCGATACCGGGTGCCGGCCAGCAATGCGCCCATGTCCAGGCTGTAGATCGTCGCAGATGACAGAACCTCGGGCGTTTCGCCACGCACGATTTTCAGGGCAAGCCCTTCAGCAATGGCTGTCTTGCCCACGCCGGGGTCGCCCACCAGCAGGGGGTTGTTCTTGCGGCGGCGGCACAGCACCTGAATGCAACGTTCCACCTCGTGTTCGCGGCCGATCAGCGGATCAATGTCGCCTTTGCGCGACTTGCTGTTCAGATCGACGCAATATTTGGCCAGTGCCGATTCCTTTTTGTCGCCGTCTTCAACCTGACTGGTTTCCTCGTGTTCGGTTGCACCCGTTACAGGGCGCGCTTCGCCAAAGGACGGATCTTTGGCAACACCATGGGCGATGAAATTCACCGCATCATACCGCGTCATTTCCTGTTCCTGGAGGAAGTAGGCGGCGTTCGATTCCCGCTCGGCGAAGATGGCGACCAATACGTTGGCGCCGGTCACTTCGTTGCGGCCCGAGGATTGCACGTGGATCGCTGCGCGCTGGATCACGCGCTGGAAAGCGGCAGTCGGCACCGCCTCAGACCCATCGACATCGGTGATCAGCGTCGACAGATCGTCGTCAATGAAATCGACCAGAGTCGATTTCAGGTCTTCCAGATCGACGGAACAGGCCTGCATCACCTTGGCTGCATCAGGCTCGTCGATCAGCGCCAGAAGCAGATGTTCCAGCGTGGCGAGTTCGTGTCGGCGGGCATTGGCCAAGGCCAGCGCAGAATGAATGGCTTGCTCGAGAGTCGTTGAAAATGAAGGCACCGCCGTGCTCCTTCCTGTCTTGGGTCGGAAAGCAATTTCCCCATCCGACCGTGGCCTCTTAATCTTAAAGCTTGGTTGTTTAACGCCATGCTTCAAGGATTTTCTTTGTGCAAGCGATCACATTTTAACCAAGTGTGACGTTTGAACGGGGTCGTTGACCGAGAATCAATCCTTTCAGAACCGATCTTTCCTGGCCCGCAGCGCGGCGAAGACCTCGGCGTCGCTGTGTCCTGTCAAAGATAGGGTCTCTTTCACCTTGGGCAAGTAGACGCGCAGGAACGGATTGGTGGCCAGTTCATCCGACAGGACCGATGGCACCGTGGGGTGCCATTCGGCACGGTCTGCCGCAATCCGGGCGGCGCGCGCGATCAGCTCTGCGTTGTCAGATTCGACGCTGAGGGCGAATTCGGCGTTTTTTGCGGTGTATTCGTGCCCCGAGCAAACGAGGGTTTCGGGCGGCAGCGCGGCCAGCTTCTGTAAACTGGCCCACATGGTTGGCGCGTCGCCTTCGAACAACCGCCCACAACCGAGGGCCATCAGGCTGTCCCCGGTAAAAACCGCCCCGGCGTCGGGGATGTAATAGGCAAGGTGACCGAGGGTATGGCCTGACACGTCCAGAACGTGAATGGTGTGACCGGAAAACACGAAGGTGTCACCATCAGACACCGCACGGCTGAGCGGTGGCAGGCGGTGGGCATCGGCGGCGGCGCCGGTAACGCGCAGATAGGCATCGTGGGCAACAACCCCGGCCAACCCCTGGATATGGTCATGGTGGTGGTGGGTAATCAGGATGTCGGTCAGGCTCCACCCGCGCTGTTGCAGCATCGCGATGATCGGCTCGGCCTCGGGAATGTCGACCAGAAGGGTTGCCCCGGTATCACTGTCGTTCAGCAGGAATGCATAGTTGTCAGACAGGCAGGGCACGGTGACAAGGGTAAGGGGCATGGTCTTTGGCCTTTGGTTTTCCTATGTTACTGTCAGAGTTGCAGCAATCGGGCGCTTGGGCAATGCATCTGGACGTTCTCGATCTTCGGACCTTTTATTATCGCACGTCGCTTGGGCGCGCGGCGCAAAGGGCAGTGCGCGGCCAGATGCTGGCCCTGTGGCCGCCGCAACAGGGGCAGACCGTGGTGGGGTTCGGCTTTGCCGTGCCGCTGTTGCGGCCCTATCTGGGCCAGGCGGAACGGGTGATCGGCCTGATGCCGGGGCCGCAGGGGGTTATGCCCTGGCCTGCGAGTATGCCGAATGTGTCTGTGCTGTGCGAAGAAACGCTCTGGCCGCTCGAGCCCGGCTCGGTCGATCGGCTGGTTCTGTTGCACGGCCTGGAAACCAGCGAAAACCCGACATCTCTGCTGGATGAATGTTGGCGTGTGCTGCGCCCGGCAGGGCGGGCACTGTTCATTGTGCCCAATCGTGCGGGGCTCTGGGCGCGGCGCGACCGAACGCCGTTCGGCTTTGGCCGGCCCTACAGTCTGAGTCAGCTTGTCGCGCAGCTGCGCCTTGCGCGGTTCGAGCCAGAGCGCCATGTCGCCGCGCTTTTCCAGCCACCCTCGGAAAAACGGTTCTGGCTGAACGCAGGGGCGTTCATCGAAGGCGTGGGCCAAAAGATTTCCGGGCGCTACGCCGGCGGGGTGCTGATGGTAGAGGTCAGCAAACAGACGCCGGCCACCCCGGGACCGGGCATTCGATCGGCCGCGCGCCGGCCGCTGCGCGTGCTGGACGGTCTGGGTGTGCCGGGGGCCAATCCGATTTGATCCCATCGCGCCGATCCAGACAGAAATTGCTTTGCGGTGCCGCAAGGGTGCCGTAACGTCAGGGCATTGCAGAATATCCAGAAAGTCATTCCAATGCCCGTCATAGACGCAGCCCGTTTCCAGGCCGAAGCCCGGCGCATCAACCCCAACCTGGGGCGAATCAAAAAAAGTTCGCTCGATCCGATCTTCAAATTGCTGGGCGACCATCCCCGCACGACGCTGGCCCCGCAGTTGCACGACCAGATACAAGAGCTGATCCACTTCCTGCCTTTCGAGACGCACCAGAAATACGCAGCGGCGTTGCAGGTTCTTGAACAGGGCGGGCTCAAAATCTGTGGGCGCCCGGTTTCGCCCACGATGCATTTTGCGCGATTCGACGAAGGCACTTATGCCTATGTCGGCAAAACCCACGACGGGCAGGACAAGTTGGTCAACCTGTCGCCCGGATCACTGCACCACGTCTTCGATTTCAAATGGAAAAGCTCGACTGGCAACATGCAGTCGCTTGCCACGGTCTGGACCCGCGAACATGTTCGCTTTCGCACGCCTCAGCGCAACCCGCCGTTCAATGATGTGAACCCCCCCGACATGGAGTTCTACTGGGGTGAAACGACCGGAGCGACAGCAGGATTCGGGCGCGACGATCATTCGACCAAGCCGCCGGTGCTGATCTGCCGTTATCCTTGGGTGACGGGGGCCTGTATTGCCGAACAATGGTATCAATACAGCCTGGATGGCCAGACCTGGAAAAACATTCCCGAGGCGGCTTATCTGCTGCACAAAGGTGTGCGCCAATCCAAGGGCGTGTGGGTGTTTTATTTTCGCAAATGCAACTGGGCGCCACACAACCCGGTGGGCTTCAACTTCGAGGCTGAATATCCGTTGGGTGCGCCGATTTCCCATCCGCCAAAGGCGGGGCAGAGTTTCATGCGCAACAACGGATCCGAGGCCCAGATTGCCGATTTCGGTCGGCTGGTCAGCCGACGGTGAGGTCGCGCGCCGCGGCAAGACATCAAACATTGTGCGCCACATTGCCGCAGTGTAACGCCGGGCGCGCCGGGCCTTTTCAATCCGGCTGTTCCATAGCCTTCCAGTGGCGCTTCGCCTGTGTTAAGCGGTTGCGGGTGCAAAATTGCTCTGCTACATGAGCGCCAACTTTGATGACGCGGCCGTGATGGGCGTGTCTTTTCAACTGCCCAGACCGGACCGTCCCGCGGCCCGGTTGATGGCATAAAGACATCGAAAGGGTGGACGTGTCCGAACCAGCTTCGATTTCCACGGGGATTGCCGGGCGCTATGCCGCCGCTGTGTTCTCACTGGCCCAGGAAAATAATGCGCTTTCCGCACTTGAAACCGACATCGACGCGCTGGACGCGGCGCTGTCTGACAGCGCGGATTTTCGGACGCTGATCCACTCGCCCCTCTTCACCCGTGAGCAGCAAGAAGCCGCAATAGGTGCCTTGGCGGAAAAGATGGGTCTGGGCGCGACGGTGGCCAACACATTGCGCCTGATGGCGACCAAGCGGCGCCTGTTTGTCCTGCCTCAGCTGGTTACGGCCTTGCGGGGGCTGATTGCGCGGCATAACGGCGAGATTACTGCCGAGGTTGTCGTCGCCACCAAGCTCAGCGATGCACAACACGGCGCCTTGTCCGAGGCGCTGAAAAAGGCGGTTGGCAAGGACGTAAAGATAAAACTGGCTGTTGATCCGCGATTGATCGGCGGTCTTGTCGTCAAAGTCGGCTCGCAGATGATCGACACGTCGATCCGCGCGAAGCTGAACGCACTCCAGAACACAATGAAAGAGGTCGGATAAATGGGTATCCAAGCAGCCGAAATTTCTGCGATCCTCAAGGAGCAGATCAAAAACTTCGGGCAAGACGCCGAAGTGGCCGAGGTGGGCCGCGTGCTGTCGGTTGGTGACGGGATTGCCCGCGTCCATGGTCTCGACAATGTGCAGGCTGGCGAAATGGTTGAATTCCCTGGTGGAATCCAGGGTATGGCGCTGAACCTTGAAACCGACAACGTGGGGATCGTGATTTTCGGCACCGACCGCGACATCAAGGAAGGTGACATCGTAAAGCGCACCAATTCCATCGTGGACGTGCCCGCCGGTGACGGCCTGTTGGGCCGGGTTGTCGACGGTTTGGGCAATCCGATCGACGGCAAGGGGCCGATCAACGCGACCGAACGCCGGGTGGCCGACAGCAAGGCACCGGGCATCATCCCGCGCAAATCGGTGCACGAACCCATGGCGACCGGCCTGAAGGCCGTTGACGCGATGATCCCGGTTGGCCGAGGCCAGCGCGAATTGATCATCGGTGACCGGCAGACCGGCAAGACAGCCATCGCACTGGACACGATCCTGAATCAGAAGTCGTATAACGACGCGGCAGGTGATGACGAATCAAAAAAGCTGTACTGCATTTATGTTGCCATCGGGCAAAAACGCTCGACCGTGGCGCAGTTGGTGAAGAAACTGGAAGAGACCGGCGCGATCGAATATACCACCATCGTCGCTGCCACCGCATCTGATCCGGCACCCATGCAGTTTCTGGCGCCCTATTCCGCCACTGCGATGGCCGAATTTTATCGCGACAATGGCCGTCACGCACTTATCATCTATGATGATTTGTCGAAACAGGCCGTCGCCTATCGCCAGATGTCGCTGTTGCTGCGTCGTCCGCCCGGTCGCGAAGCCTATCCGGGCGACGTGTTCTATCTGCACTCTCGTTTGCTGGAACGCTCGTCGAAATTGAACGAGGAAAACGGCTCTGGATCGTTGACCGCATTGCCGATCATCGAAACCCAGGGTGGCGACGTGTCAGCGTTCATTCCGACCAACGTGATTTCGATCACCGACGGTCAGATATTTCTGGAAACCGAGCTGTTTTATCAGGGCATCCGCCCGGCTGTGAACACCGGTCTGTCGGTGTCGCGCGTCGGGTCTTCCGCCCAGACCGATGCGATGAAATCCGTTGCGGGGCCGGTCAAACTGGAACTGGCGCAGTATCGCGAAATGGCGGCCTTTGCGCAGTTCGGGTCCGATCTCGACGCTTCGACCCAGCAGTTGCTGAACCGAGGCGCACGCCTGACCGAACTGATGAAACAGCCGCAGTATTCGCCACTGACCAATGCGGAAATCGTTTGCGTCATTCTGGCCGGCACCAAAGGCTATCTCGACAAGATCCCGGTCAAATCTGTGGGTCGGTTCGAGGCGGGGCTGTTGAATCACCTGCGGTCCAAGCACAGTGAACTGCTGGACTGGATCACCAAGGAAGACCCCAAGGTGAAAGGCGATGCCGAAGACCGCATTCGCAAAGCGATCGGTGAATACGCCGCCGACTTCGCCGCCTGAGCCCCCCGGAAGGACAGCTGAATGCCCAGCCTCAAGGATCTCAAAAACCGCATCGCGTCGGTCAAATCGACGCGCAAGATCACCAAGGCCATGCAGATGGTCGCGGCCGCAAAACTGCGCCGCGCCCAGGACGCCGCCGAGGCCGCCCGCCCCTATGCCGAGCGGTTCAATGCCGTGATGGCGGGCTTGGCCCAGGCGGCCCAAGGCAGCGATTCGGCACCCCGCCTGCTGGCCGGAACGGGCGACGAACAGACCCATCTCCTGGTGGTGATGACCGCTGAGCGCGGGCTGTGCGGCGGCTTCAACTCGTCCATCGTAAAGAAAGCGAAGGTGCGGATCGAGGCCCTGCTGAAGGGTGGGAAGACGGTCAAGATCCTGACCGTTGGAAAAAAGGGACGCGACCAGTTGCGCCGCGATTACCGCGACCATCTTGTCGGCCATGTCGATCTGACCGAGGTCAAGCGCGTCGGTTATGTCAACGCACAGGACATCGCCAGGGACGTGTTGGGCCGGTTCGATGCGGGCGACTTCGACGTTTGTACGATTTTCTTCAGCAAGTTCGTGAATGTGGTCAGTCAGGTTCCGACCGAGTTGCAGATCATCCCGGCGACGTTCGAGCCCGCCGAGCAAAGCACCCTGTATGATTATGAGCCAAGCGAGGAAGGCATCCTTGCCGATCTTCTGCCGCGCAACATCGCCACGCAAATCTTTACCGCATTGTTGGAAAACGCGGCGTCTGAACAAGGTGCACGTACCGGCGCAATGGACAATGCAACGCGCAATGCGGGCGATATGATCGACCGGCTGACGATCGAATTTAACCGCTCGCGCCAGGCCGTGATTACCAACGAGCTGATCGAAATCATTTCGGGCGCGGAAGCGCTCTAAGACGAACCGGAGACAAGAAATGGCTGATAACAAAGGCAAGATAACTCAGGTCATCGGTGCTGTCGTCGATGTGCACTTTGATGGCGAACTGCCGCAGATTCTGAACGCGCTGGAAACCGACAACAACGGCAAGCGGCTGGTGTTGGAAGTGGCGCAGCACCTGGGTGAAAACACCGTGCGCACCATCGCCATGGATGGCACCGAGGGTCTTGTGCGCGGCACTGCTGTGAACGACACCGGCGGCCCGATCATGGTGCCGGTCGGCAACGCCACCCTGGGGCGTATCCTGAACGTGATCGGCGAGCCTGTGGACGAAGGCGGCCCGGTCGAGGCCGACGAATACCGCTCGATCCACCAGCCCGCACCCGATTTCGCGGCCCAGGCGACCAGTTCGGAAATCCTGGCAACGGGGATCAAGGTGATCGACCTGCTGGCGCCCTATTCCAAGGGCGGCAAGATCGGATTGTTCGGCGGCGCCGGCGTGGGCAAGACGGTTCTCATCATGGAGCTGATCAACAACATCGCCAAGGTGCACAGCGGGTTTTCGGTGTTTGCCGGTGTCGGTGAGCGCACCCGTGAAGGCAACGATCTGTATCATGAGATGATTGAATCCGGCGTCATCGTGCCTGACAATCTGACCGAATCGAAAGTGGCCCTCGTCTATGGCCAGATGAACGAGCCGCCGGGAGCCCGGATGCGCGTTGCCCTGTCGGGTCTGACCCTCGCCGAACAGTTCCGCGACCAGTCGGGTACCGACGTGTTGTTCTTCGTCGACAACATTTTCCGCTTTACCCAAGCCGGTTCCGAAGTGTCGGCGTTGTTGGGCCGCATCCCCTCGGCGGTGGGCTATCAGCCGACATTGGCCACCGATATGGGGGCGTTGCAGGAACGTATCACCTCGACCAAAGCTGGTTCGATCACTTCGGTTCAAGCGATCTATGTGCCCGCCGACGACCTGACCGATCCGGCGCCCGCCACGTCCTTTGCGCACCTTGACGCCACCACGGTGCTGTCGCGTGCCATTTCCGAATTGGGCATTTATCCTGCGGTGGACCCGCTCGATTCAACCTCACGCATCCTTGACCCCGCCGTCGTTGGCGAGGAACATTACCAAGTGGCGCGTGACGTGCAGGGCATTCTTCAGCGGTACAAATCGTTGCAGGACATCATCGCCATCCTCGGGATGGACGAACTGAGCGAAGAAGACAAACTGACCGTCGCGCGGGCCCGCAAGATCCAGCGCTTCCTGAGCCAGCCGTTTGACGTGGCGAAAGTGTTCACCGGGTCGGACGGCAAGCAGGTTCCGCTTGAAGAAACCATAAAGTCGTTCAAAGCGGTGGTCGCCGGTGAATATGACCATCTGCCCGAAGGTGCGTTCTATATGGTCGGTGGCATCGAGGACGTGATCGCCAAGGCCCAGAAAATGGCCGCGGACGCCGCGTAAGATAGTGCGGCGCGCCTGCTGGGGCGCGCCGATCCAGCCTGAACAGGAGCCGACATGGCCGACACGATGCATTTTTCTCTCGTCAGCCCCGAGCGCAGCCTGGCCGCCATGCAGGTCACCGAGGTGCAGATCCCCGGTGCCGAGGGTGATCTGACGGCAATGCCGGCGCATGCGCCGACAATCACCACCCTGCGCCCCGGCCTGTTGCGGGCGTCCGGCCCGGAGGGTGTCAGTGAATATTTGGTAACCGGGGGCTTTGCCGAAATCGGTGCCGAGGGCGTGACTGTCCTGGCCGAACGGGCGATGCCGCGCGGCGATGTCACCCAGAAAGATTTCGACGCATTGCTGGCAGAAGCCGCCGAATTGCATGAAAAAGCAAAGGCAACTTTCGTCAATCAACCCGGTCCGGTGGATGACGCCGCCAAACTTTTGGCTGACATGGTGGCCGTCGGCACCCATATCGGGCTGTCGAGCAAGTCTTGATCGCCGGACCCGAGCGGATTTGTTGTTGCGGATGGCTCCGGTAACGCACCGGGGCTATTTTTTTGCCTGTTTGCGGCATTACATCCGCCAGCATAAGGGACACGGGATGCGGCGTTTCGATATGCGGGTTCTGGGCATCCTCCAAGGCTCGGTTGTATTGTTTTCAGACTACAAGGACAATGGCCAGATGTGGGCGGGCGAGGGCGATCGGGAAATGCAGCGTGAGGTGCTTTTTTCCGAACCGTTCCGTGAACCGCCAGTGGTGCAGGTATCAATGTCGATGTTTGACATTGACCAAAAGACCAACCCACGCGCCGATCTGTCGTTCAACCGCGTCACCTGTGGTGGATTCTGGATCGCCTTCCGCACCTGGGGCGATACCCGGGTGGCGCGGATTCGCGCCGATTGGATGGCTCTTGGGCCGGTTCAAGACGATGATGACTGGCAGGTGGATTGACGTCAGTCCGCCTTTGCGCATCGGGGTTTGTTTTCGGCGGCAAGAAAAGCCCGGCTTCAGTGCAGCTCTGCGACGGGGATGATCGGAAAGAACCGCCTGCCCGACCACAGGCCGAACCAGTCTGCGCCGTTGTGGCGGGCCGGTTCCCCAAGATCGACAAGCCGGTAGAAACTTTTGCGATCTATCAGCGCCTCCATACCGCCGCGCACCATGACATAGGGCGAAGGTTCGCCATTGTCGGGGTTGCGCTGCACACGGATCGGATGATCCGCGCCTGCTGTCATGCTGTCTGCAACATTGGTGTGGAAGGTGATGTTTTGATCCGGGCCGGTGCCGGCCACGTCGAAATCGACGGCGACGAAGGGCGCATCGTCCACGGTGATTCCCACCTTCTCGACAGGGGTGACGAGGAAATATTGATCGCCTTCCCGCTTCAGAATGGTTGAAAACAGCCGTACCAGCGGTTTGCGGCCTATCGGCGTACCCAGATAGAACCAGGTGCCGTCGCGCGCGATACGGATGTCGAGATCGCCGCAAAACGGTGGGTTCCAAAGGTGAACCGGCGGCAACCCGCCTTTCGATGCGGCACGGGCACTGGCGGCCAGCCCTTCGGCGGTGGGTTTCACGATGTTTTGTCCCAGTGTTGCTTTTGCCATTTGTCGTTCCCGCCATAGTTCTATCTGATAGATATATAAGCACCGCAGGAGGGATGTCATGGCCGAGGCTGACGCGCTGATCGCTGAGATCGAAGTTTTGGGCGAAAAGCTGGGTCTGGCAAAGGCCAGCATCACCCGGCGGTTCATCGGGCAGGAAGGCGTTGTCGATCTTGTGCTGTCGGCGCTGCTGTGTGGCGGGCATGGGTTGTTGATCGGGCTGCCCGGTCTGGGCAAGACGCGGCTGGTCGACACGCTGAGCACTGTGATGGGTCTGAATGGCGCGCGGGTGCAATTCACCCCCGATCTGATGCCGGCAGATATTCTGGGATCTGAGGTTCTGGAAACTGCGCCAGACGGGTCACGGGCGTTTCGTTTTATCGAGGGGCCGATCTTTTGCCAGCTTTTGCTGGCCGATGAGATCAACCGCGCCAGCCCGCGCACCCAGTCGGCGCTGTTGCAGGCGATGCAGGAAAACTCGGTCACGGTGGCCGGTCAGCCCCATGCCTTGGGCGTGCCGTTTCATGTTCTGGCCACCCAGAACCCGATCGAGCAGGAAGGCACCTATCCTCTTCCCGAGGCGCAGTTGGACCGGTTTCTGGTGCAGATTGACGTTCCCTATCCCAACCGTGCGACCGAGCGTGACATCCTGATTGCCACTACGGGTGTGCAAGAAGAGCAATCAACCAATGTTTTTTCGGCGGCCGAACTGCTGTCCGCACAGAGGTTGCTGCGCCGGATGCCGGTGGGCGAGGCGGTGGTCGAAACAATTCTCGATCTGGTGCGCGCCTGTCGTCCGGGCGATGACACGGCGTCGGATGCGGTGAAGGCATCCGTGGGGTGGGGCCCCGGCCCGCGGGCGGCACAGGCGCTGATGCTGACGGTGCGCGCACGGGCTTTGCTGGATGGGCGGCTTGCGCCTTCGGTTGAAGATGTGGCGGCCATGGCGGCGCCGGTTCTGAGCCACCGCATGGCGCTGACCTTTGCGGCGCGGGCGCGGGGGGAAAGTCTGCCACAGGTGATTTCGCGCGTGGTCGCCCAGATCACCCGGATTGAGGCCGCTGCATGAGCATTGCCGCCGATCTGCGCGCCAATGCCGAGGTTGTGGCGGCCCCGCTGCCCGCTTTGTTGGCGGATGCGCAGCATCTGGCACAGTCGGTTCTGTTGGGTGCGCACGGGCGGCGGCGGGCCGGGATGGGCGATGAGTTCTGGCAATATCGCCCCGCCTTGCCGGGCGATGAGGCGCGGATGATTGATTGGCGCCGGTCGGGCCGCAGCGATGCGCATTTCGTGCAGGAAAAGGAATGGCAGGCCGCGCAGTCGGTTCTTCTTTGGGTGGATGGCGCGCGCAGCATGGATTTTGCGTCGGACAAGGCGCTGCCCACCAAGGCGGCGCGCGCGCGGCTGTTGGCGATGGCGGTGGCGATCCTGCTGGTGCGGGGCGGCGAGCGGGTGGGCCTGTCCGGCGTTGGTCTGCCGCCGCGGTCTGGGCCAGTGCAACTGTTGCGTCTGGCTGTGGCTCTGTCGGACGTGTCCGAGGCGCCGGAGTATGGCGCGCCCGAAACGCGTGGGATGCTGCCCCGATCGCGCGCGCTGTTCGTTTCGGATTTTTTGGGCGATCCGGCACCGGTAACGGCGGCACTGACCAAAGCGGCGGACCGGGGTGTCAAGGGCGCGATCCTGCATGTGCTGGACCCGCAGGAAGAGGCGTTTCCCTTTGACGGGCGCACGATATTCGAATCGATGGGCGGGTCGGTGCGCCACGAGACGTTGAAGGCGGGTGATCTGCGTGATCGCTATCTGCATCGGCTGGCGGAACGCAAGGCGCTGCTTTCCGATCTGGCGCGCGCCACCGGCTGGCAATACCACTGCCATCACACGGGGCAGAGCGCGGCGTCGGCGCTGTTATGGCTGTTTGGCGCGTTGGAGCATGACCACTGATGTTCACCCTTGCCGGTATAGGTTTCACCGCCCCTTGGCTGCTGCTGGGCCTTGCTGCGTTGCCGATCCTGTGGATTTTGCTGCGCGCCGTGCCGCCTGCGCCGATCCGCCGCCGGTTTCCCGGTGTGGCGCTGTTGCTGGGGTTGAAGGACGCCGACCAACAGAGCGACAAGACGCCGTGGTGGTTGTTATTGCTGCGCACTTTGGCGGTGGCGGCGGTGATCCTCGGCTTTGCCGGCCCTGTGCTGAACCCGGACGACAGGCAGCCGGGAACCGGGCCGATGCTGGTGGCGGTTGATGGCACCTGGGCCGATGCCCGCGACTGGCCGCGGCGGCTGGATCGTATTGGCGTGGCGCTGGATGAGGCGTCGCGCGGCGGTCGTGCGGTGGCCATCGTCACGCTGACCGATCTGCCGCCGCCTGATCAGGGGGGCGATTTGCCGTTTCAGGCCGCCGATGCCTGGGCCACGCGCCTGGCAAACCTGACGCCCCGGCCCTGGCCCGTTGCGGCCTCGGCGGTGTTGGAATGGGCCGACAGTCTGGCTGGCGGTTTTGAGACGCTGTGGTTGTCCGACGGGTTGGATCACCCTTGGCGCGCCGATGTTCTGGCGGCGTTCGAGGCGCACGGCCCGGTGCGGGTGTTCGAAAGCCCGCGCCCGGTGCTGGCCCTGCGCCCCGCGCGGTTCGAAGATGGTGCGATTGCCTTGTCGGCGCTGCGGGCGGTCGCCGGGGCGGATCAGCCAGTCGAGGTCAGCGGTTATGGTCTGGACCCGAACGGGGTGGAACGGGAACTGGCGCGCGCAACGATGACATTTGGTGTGGACGAAACGATGACCGACATCGCGCTGTCCCTGCCGCCCGAATTGCGCAACCGGATCACCCGGTTTCAACTTGACGGCATCCGCTCGGCCGGGGCGGTCACGTTGACCGATGATGGGCTGAAGCGGCGCGAGGTCGCGCTGATTTCCGGGCGCGACGACCGCGAGGCGCTGCAACTGCTGTCGCCCACCCATTATCTGGAGCGGGCACTGGCCCCCACCGCCGATTTGATCGACGGCAGCCTGGATGAGGTGCTTCTGGCAAACCCCGATGTGATCGTTCTGGCCGATGTGGCCACGGTGACCGAAGATGAACAGGCCGCGATCGAGATCTGGCTGGATAAGGGCGGGCTGCTGCTGCGTTTTGCCGGGCCACGCATTGCGGCCAGCGACCTGAGCCGCGACACCGAGGATCCGCTGATGCCTGTGCGCCTGCGCGCGGGTGGCCGTACCGTGGGCGGCGCGATGAGCTGGGGCGAGCCGAAAGGGCTGCGCGCCTTCGCCCAAAGCTCGCCGTTCTTTGGCCTGCCGGTGCCTGAAGATGTCACGGTGAGCGCCCAGGTGATGGCCCAGCCCGACCCCGACCTGGCCGACCGGGTGATCGCCGCGCTGTCGGACGGCACGCCTCTGGTGACACGAAAAAGGGTGGGGCAGGGGCAGGTTGTCCTGTTTCATGTGACGGCCAATGCGGAATGGTCAACCTTGCCGCTGTCGGGGTTGTTCGTGCAGATGCTTGAGCGGTTGGCCGTCTCGACCCGCCCGGCCCGCGCCACGGCGGGGGATCTGACCGGCACGATCTGGACGCCCGACGTGGTGTTGACTGCTTTTGGCCAGATCGAGGATGCCGGCACATTGTCGGGCATTGCCGGCGCCGCATTGGCCGAGGCGCGGCCGTCGTTGGAAACGCCACCGGGGTTGTACGCGGGCGAGGATCGGCGCATCGCCCTGAATGTGGTTGCGGATGACACCGTGCTGACGCCAACGGTGTGGCCCGCGCGGATTCCTGTCGAGGGTTTGGCCGTGGCGCGGGAAACCGCGCTGAAGGGGGGGCTGCTGTCTTTGGCGCTGGGGCTGCTGGGGTTGGACGTGCTGGCCGCGCTGTGGCTGGCCGGGCGGCTGTTTGGGGCGCGGACGGCAATCGGGGCCATCCTGTTGGCGGCGATGATCGCGCCGGGCGGGGCGGATGCACAGGATGACAGCTTTGCCATCCGGGCCACCCGTGATGTGGTGCTGGGTCATGTCATCACCGGCGACACCGCGCTGGATGATGTCGCGGCCGCAGGTTTGCGTGGGCTGTCGGAAACGCTGTTCACGCGCACCTCGATCGAGCCGGCAGCGCCCATCGCGGTGAACCTTGAAACCGACGAATTGTCATTCTTTCCGTTTCTGTATTGGCCGGTCACCCCCGATCAACCGATACCCAGCCAAGAGGCCTACGGTCGGCTCAACACCTATCTGCGCGGCGGCGGGATGATTCTGTTCGACACCCGTGACGCCGATGTGGCGGCCTTTGGCAGCGTGTCGCCCAATGGTCGCAAGTTGCAGCAATTGGCGCAACCGCTGGACATTCCACCACTCGAGCCCGTGCCGGGCGATCATGTTCTGACGCGCACCTTTTACCTGTTGCAGGATTTCCCCGGTCGTCACGCAAGCCGCGATGTCTGGGTCGAGGCCGCACCGGCAGATGCCCAAGCCGTGGACGGTATGCCGTTTCGCAACCTGAATGACAACGTGACGCCGGTGGTCATTGGTGGCAACGACTGGGCCGCAGCCTGGGCGGTGGATGAAAGCGGCAACCGGATGTTCCCGGTGGGCCGCGGGTTCGCCGGCGAGCGGCAGCGCGAAATCGCCCTGCGGTTCGGTGTGAACCTGATCATGCATGTGCTGACCGGCAATTACAAATCGGATCAGGTTCATGTGCCGGCCCTGCTGGACCGGTTGGGGCAATGACCAGGCGGATGCGTCCGTTTTCGCGGATGGATTGGGGCCTGTCGGCCCCAAAGCCCCCGAGGATATTTGAAAAACCAAAGATGGGGCAGTTGTTTTGGAGTCTGTGATCTTTGATCCGCTTGTGCCTTTGGTGGTTTTGGGGGCATTGGGTGGCCTTGCCGTTCTGGGGGTTGTGCTGTGCCTCTGGCGCGGGCTGTCGGGCGGGTGGTTGCGTGGGCTGGCGGCGGCGGTGCTGTTGGTGGCGCTGGCCAATCCATCGTGGCAGCAGGAAGACCGCGCGCCGCTGAGTGACATCGTGGTTCTGGTGGTGGATGAAAGTGCCAGTCAGGCGATTTCCGACCGTGCGAGCCAGGTGGATGAAGCGGTGGCGGCGGTCGAGGCCGAGGTGGCCGCGCTGCCCGACACGGAGCTGCGTGTTGTGCGCATGGGCGATGGCGAGGCGAACCGCGGCAGCCTGCTGATGGCGGCGCTGAGCGATGCCTTGGCCGAGGAGCCGCGGTCGCGTTTGGCCGGGGCGATCCTGCTGACCGATGGGCGGCTGCACGACATCGAGGCGGCCCCAGACCTGCCTGCGCCGCTGCATGTGTTGTTGACAGGGCGGCCCGACGATTGGGACCGGCGGCTGGTGGTGACCAATGCGCCGGCCTTCGCCATTCTGGGCGAGCCGGTGATGCTGAGCCTGCGGGTCGAGGATCAGGGCGCGGTGCCGGGAAGGGCGGGGGAACAGGCCGAGTTGCAGATTGCCGTGGATGGGGCATCCGCGCAGACCTTCCGGGTTCCGCTGAACCAGGATCTGGAACTGCCGGTGACGTTGAGCCATGGCGGGATGAACGTGATCCAGTTCATCACGCCCGAGATGGCGGGGGAGCTGACCGACCGCAACAATGCCGCCGTGGTGCAGATCAACGGCGTACGCGACCGGTTGCGCGTCCTTCTGGTCAGCGGCGAACCGCACCCGGGCGAACGGACCTGGCGCAATCTTTTGAAGTCGGACAGCTCTGTCGATCTGGTGCATTTCACCATCCTGCGCCCCCCTGAAAAGCAGGATGGCGTGCCGGTGACCGAGTTGAGTCTGATCGCCTTTCCCACCCGCGAATTGTTCATGGAAAAGATTGACGAGTTCGATCTTATCATCTTTGACCGGTACAAGCGGCGCGGTATCCTGCCGATGCTGTATTTTGACAATATCCGGCAATATGTCGAACGCGGCGGCGCGGTTCTGGTGGCGGCGGGGCCTGATTTTGCCGGGGCTGATTCGCTGTATCGCTCGCCCTTGGGCGATGTTTTGCCCGGTGAACCCACGGCGCGGGTGTTGGAGCAGGGATTCCTTCCGCAGCTGAGTGAGATCGGCCGGCGCCATCCCGTGACCGAGGGGCTGGACACCGCCAACGGGCCGCTCGTGGCGGGGCAGCCGTCCTGGGGGCGTTGGATGCGACAGATCGAACTGCGCCCATTGGCGGGGCAGACGGTGATGACCGGAATTGGTGAAACGCCGCTGTTGATGCTGAACCGTGTGGGCGAAGGGCGGGTGGCCCTGTTGGGATCGGATCACGCCTGGCTTTGGTCGCGCGGGTTTGAAGGGGGCGGGCCGCAGTTGGAACTGTTGCGCCGTTTGGCCCACTGGATGATGAAGGAACCCGAGCTGGACGAAGAGGCGTTGACCGCCAGTGCCGAGGGCCAGCGGTTGCGGATCCTGCGGCGCACCTTGCAGGACACCACAGGCGATGTCGATATCACGGCACCCGACGGTTCGGTCACCACTTTGCCCTTAGTCGAGGTGGCACCCGGCCGGTTTGCCGCCGAATGGGACGCGCCGGAAATCGGGCTGTACCGGCTTGCCCAGACGGACCAGGAGGCGGTGATCGCCCTTGGCCCGTCGGCGCCCCGCGAGTTTGAGCAGACCGTTGCATCGGGTGAGGTGTTGCAGCCTTTGGTTGATCTGCGCCGCGGCGGTATCGTGGCGGTGTCCGAAGGGCTTCCCGACTTGCGACAGGTGCGCGAAGGCCGACCCGCCGCCGGGCGCGGCTGGATCGGGATCACGCCGCGCGCGGCTTATCTGACGGCAGATGTGACGGTTATCCCGCTGGTGTCGGCCTGGCTGTTCCTGCTGCTGGCGGCAGCGCTGAGCATTGGGGCGTGGCTGCGCGAGGGGCGGCGCTAGGGCCTTGCATCGCCTCTTGAAGCTTCGTTTTTTTGCGGCTTTTCGGCAGGAAAAGACAACAGGATTTCGCGTGGACGCGACAGGAATTCGCGCGACCACAACACCCAAAGCGTGCCCATCGCTGCCAGCAGAAGGGCAAGCGCCCCAGCGAGCCACGCCAAGGCGGCCAGTGCAAAGTACATCGCCCGGAGACCACGGTTGAAATTCCACGCGGCGCGGATGTTCAGTTCGCCGGCCTGCACTGCGCGGGGCAGGGTTCGGGGGTCGGTGATGTCATTTGGAACCGCCGCCATCACGACCGCGCAATACCCAAACAGGCGGTTGGCCCAGACGAAACGCAGAAACCCGTTGGTCAACAGCAACGCGACGAGGGCCAGCTTCAGTTCCCAGATGAAGGTGGGCAATTGTTCGCGCGTCAGATCGGCGGCGACACCGACAAGTTGTTCGGCGTTGCCGATCAGGGCAAGAACCCCGCCGATGGCAATCACGCAGGTCGAGGCGAAGAATGTCGTCGCCTGGCGCAGATCGCTGAGGATGGTTGCGTCAAAGATGCGCGGTTCGCGGGTGACCATCTGAAGCATCCAGTCGCGCCGGTACTGCATCATCAACACCGTGACCGATGGGCGCGTGTTGCCCTCACGCTCGATCCACCAGCCGATGGCCAGCCAGCCAACGATCAGCAGCGCCACCGCGCCGCCGTCGTAAAGGGTGAGAAGGCCGAGGCGGTCAAGCAGCGTCATGTGCTCGACGTTAGGGTATTGCATTCAGGCTTGCCAGATGGAAAAATTGGTTATATTTCTTTACCAATACTTGGACCTTTGCGGAGACACACCATGGACATGCCTATCCCCGACGCTGGCATCATTGCGCGCAAGGCACAGATCGTGGCCTTGTTGAAACAGGTTCTGCCCGCCGATGCGGTGATCCATGAACCGCACGAAACCAAGGCGTATGAATGTGATGCGTTGACCGCCTATCGCTGTCCGCCTCTGTGCGTCGTGCTGCCCTCGTCCACCGAACAGGTGGCGGCGGTGCTGCGTCTTTGTCACCAACAGGGTGTGCCGGTGGTGCCGCGCGGCTCGGGCACATCGCTGGCGGGTGGGGCTTTGCCCACCGCGGATTGCGTTGTTCTGGGTGTTGCACGGATGAACGATGTGATCGAGACGGATTATGACAACCGTTTCATCCGGGTGCAGACCGGTCGCACCAACCTGAGCGTGACCGGCGCGGTCGAGGAGGACGGGTTCTTCTATGCCCCCGACCCCAGTTCGCAGTTGGCCTGTGCCATCGCCGGAAACATTGCGATGAACAGCGGCGGGGCGCATTGTCTGAAATACGGCGTGACCACCAACAACCTGTTGGGCGTCACCATGGTGCTGATGGACGGCACCGTGGTGGACATCGGCGGTGCGCATCTGGACGCCGGCGGTCTGGATCTGCTGGGCGTGATCTGTGGCAGCGAGGGACAGCTGGGCGTGGTGACCGAGGCGACGCTGCGCATCCTGCCGAAACCCGAAGGCGCGCGGCCTGTGCTGATCGGGTTCGACAGCAACGAGGTGGCCGGTGCCTGTGTGTCCGACATCATCAAGGCGGGCGTGCTGCCTGTGGCGATCGAATTCATGGATCGCCCCTGTATCCGCGCGACCGAGGCGTTTGCCCATGCCGGATACCCCGATTGCGAGGCATTGCTGATCATCGAGGTGGAAGGCAGCGAGGCCGAGATTGCCGAGCAGCTGGCGGTGATCAGTGACATTGCTCGGCGGCACAACCCGGTGGAGCTGCGCGAAAGCCAGTCGGCCGAACAGTCGGCGGCGATTTGGAAAGGGCGCAAGTCGGCGTTTGGTGCCATGGGCCAGATCAACGACTATATGTGTCTCGATGGAACAATCCCGGTGACAGCGTTGCCGCATGTGCTGCGCCGGATCGGTGAGATGAGCAAAGAGTATGGGCTGGACGTTGGCAACGTGTTTCACGCGGGCGATGGCAACATGCACCCGCTGATTCTGTTTGATGCCAACAAACCCGGTGATCTGGAAAAATGCGAATCCTTCGGCGCCGACATTCTGCGTCTGTGTGTCGAGGTGGGCGGTTGTCTGACCGGCGAACACGGCGTGGGCATCGAAAAACGCGATCTGATGGTCAATCAGTATGATCCGGTCGATCTTGAGGTGCAGTTGCGCGTCAAGGATGTGTTCGACCCCAAGTGGCTGTTGAACCCTGCCAAGGTGTTTCCACTGGCCAGTTCGCAGGCCCGGCGTGCCGCCTGAGGCGGGTGTCGATTGAGTATTTTTGGCAAGAAGAAGTTGGGGGTTGCGTATGCTGACGCCGAGGGATGAGGCCGATCTGGCCGAGGCGGTGCGCGGTGCCGAAGGGCCCCTGTGGATCGAGGGCGGTGGCACGCGCGGGCCGGTGCGGGCCACCAACGGAACGCGGCTTTCGGTGGCGGGGCTGACGGGGATCACGCTGTACGAACCAGGCGCGCTGACACTGGTGGCGCGGGCCGGCACGCCCCTGGCCGAGGTCGAGGCGGCGCTGGCGGTCGAGAACCAGCGCCTGCCGTTCGAGCCGATGGATCACCGGGGGCTGTTGGGCAGCCGTGGCGAGCCGACGATCGGCGGGATGGTGGCGGCGAATGTCAGCGGCCCAAGGCGGATTCAGGCTGGGGCCTGCCGCGATTCACTGATCGGGGTGCGGTTTGTCGATGGCCGGGGCGATGTGGTGAAGAATGGCGGGCGGGTGATGAAGAACGTCACCGGCTATGATCTGGTCAAGCTGATGGCAGGGTCGTTCGGCACCCTGGGGGTGCTTAGCGAGGTGGCGTTCAAGGTGTTGCCGCGCACCGCCGTGCAGCACACGCTGGGCGTGATTGTCACGGATGATGCGGGAAACGCCAGCCAGAACATCGGGCGGGCCATTGCCGCGCTGTCGGCGGTGCTTGGATCGCCGTTTGACGTGTCAGGGGCGGCGATCAACAAGGATGGAAACGCGTTCGTGCGTGTTGAAGGGTTTGCCGCTTCGGTCGAGTATCGCGTCGCGCAACTGAAATCGCTGCTTGGGCGGTTCGGCGCGGTGCGCGGGTTGGCCGGCGAAGCAAGCGAGGCCCTGTGGCGGAAGATCCGCGATGTCGGCGCGTTGCATGGCACCGACCACGATGTCTGGCGCATATCGGTCAAGCCGGGCGATGGCGCTGCGGTGGCGGCGCGGCTGGCGGGGGCCGAGCTGTTGTTCGATTGGGGCGGCGGGTTGATCTGGGCCGGGGTGGCGGCGGGCAGCGATGTTCGTGGCGCACTGGCTGGCATCTCGGGCCATGCGACCCTGGTGCGCGCAGCGCCCGAAACCCACGCGGCCCTGGGCACGTTCCAGCCGGAACAAGCGCCCCTGGCGGCGCTGACTGCGGGGCTGCGCGCGCAGTTCGATCCGCGTGGCATTCTGAACCCGGGCCGGATGGGCTGAGGAGGCAATCATGCGGACGACATTCACGCCCGAACAACTGAAGGTGCCTGCCATTGCGCGCAGCAACGAAATTTTGCGCAGTTGTGTGCATTGCGGGTTTTGCACCGCAACCTGCCCCACCTATCAGGTGCTGGGCGATGAGCTGGACAGCCCGCGGGGCCGGATTTACCTGATCAAGGACATGCTGGAAAACGACAGGCCGGCCGATGCCAAGACGGTGAAACACATCGACCGCTGTCTGTCCTGCCTCGCCTGCATGACGACCTGCCCCTCGGGGGTGCATTACATGCACCTGGTCGATCATGCCCGGGCCCATATCGAAAAGACCTATAAGCGGCCGGTGTTCGAACGTGTGTTGCGTTGGACCCTCGCGCGCGTTCTGCCCAACCCGACACTGTTCCGCGTTGCGTTGTTGGGGGCCAAGATCGGGCGACCGTTTGCCTTTCTGGTGCCCGACGCGCGGTTGCGCGCGATGCTGGAGATGGCGCCGAAACAGGTGCCGCCGGTGTCGCGCAACGATGATCCGCAAACCTTTGCGGCACTGGGCGCGCGCAAGATGCGCGTGGCGCTCATGACGGGCTGTGCGCAAAAGGCGCTGAACACCGACATCAACGATGCCACGATCCGGCTGTTGACCCGGCTGGGGGCCGAGGTTGTGGTGGCCGAGGGCATGGGGTGTTGTGGCGCGTTGGTGCATCACATGGGTAAGGAAGATGAAAGCCACGCCGCAGCGGCACGCAACATCAAGGCTTGGATGGCCGAGGCGCGGCGCGGCGGGTTGGACGCCATTGTCATCAACACCAGCGGCTGTGGCACCACGGTGAAGGATTACGGCCACATGTTCCGCAACGATCCCTTGGCCGGGGATGCGGCGGCGGTTTCTGCCATGGCGATGGATGTGTCCGAAGTGCTGATGAAACTGGACCTGCCCAAAGGTGGCGCGCCTGACCTGCGCGTGGCCTATCACGCCGCCTGTTCGTTGCAGCATGGCCAGCAGATCAAGACCTTTCCGAAGGATTTGCTGAAACGTGCTGGGTTTGAGGTGGTCGAACCGAAGGACAGCCACCTGTGCTGTGGCTCGGCCGGCACCTACAACCTGATGCAGCCTGAGATCAGCAAGGAATTGAAGCGCCGCAAGGTTGACACGCTGATGGCGAAAGCGCCTGATGTGATCGCGGCGGGCAACATTGGCTGTATGATGCAGATCGGCAGTGCGGCAGGGGTGCCGGTGGTGCACACTGTCGAATTGCTGGACTGGGCGACGGGCGGTCCGAAGCCCCCGGCGCTGCATCCTGACAAAGCCCCGGTCGTGCCGCGCCTGCGCTAGGGTTTTGCCGCAACTCTGCCGTTTCGCGGGGCTAGACTCTGCCCAACAACGGAGGGTGCGATGCAGGCAATCGGGGCGATATTGGGCGGGCTGATGGCGGCCGTTCTGGCCTTTGGGGCGCAGGCGCAGCAGGAAACCGGCCTGAAACCACTGTTGACTGCCGATGACAGCCGCGGTTGGGATGCCGTGGGGCGGCTGAACCTCGGTGAGGGGTCGTTCTGTACCGGTGCGCTGATCGCTGCGGATCTGGTGCTGACCGCTGCACATTGTCTCTACGACAAGCGTACGGGGCGCAGATTCGAGGCGTCCGAGATCGAGTTTCTGGCCGGCTGGCGCAATGGCCGGGCCGAGGCCTATCGCGGGGTGCGCCGGGCCATCGCCCACCCGGATTATGATATTACCGATAAGGAAATGGGCCGCATTGCCCAGGATCTGGCGCTGATCCAGCTGGATCGCCCGATCCGCAACAGCCGCATCGCGCCCTTTGCCACCCATGCCCGCCCTCGTGCGGGCGACAGGGTGGGCGTGGTATCCTATGCCCATGACCGCGCCGAACGGCCCAGCCTGCAAGAGATGTGCCATGTTCTGGCACGACAGGCGGGGGCATTGATCCTGTCCTGCGATGTCGATTTCGGTGCTTCGGGCGCGCCGATCTTCGTGTTGGGGCCGGGCGCGCCCGAGATTGTCTCGGTCGTGTCGGCCATGGCCGAGATGAAGGATCAGAAAGTGTCGATCGGCACCTCACTCGAGCGTCCCTTGGCCGATTTGATGGCGCTGATGGCGGCGGGTGATGGTGTGTTCGGCCATTCTGCGCCCGATGTACGGGTGATGCGCCGTGAAGCCGGAACCACTGCGAAGTTTCTGAAGCCCTGAGCGCACGGGTGCACACGGCCGACGCGGCACTGGCCCACGGGACTGCTCGTCTGGGGGCCGGTGTCCGGCTTGGCCTGCGGAGGTGGCCAAGCCTCCGGCTGTGCAGGGTCTTGAACGGCGCTGTGGGCTTTCCTATCTCGAGTGCACCGGGCGCCATGACGGGTCCGGACACTGCGGCCTGTCCTTGTGGGAAGGCCAAACTTTGTTATCGCTTGCGAAAGGATGACCCATGCGAACCTTTGATCTTGCCCCCCTGTACCGTGCCACCGTCGGCTTTGACCAGATCGCCGACCTGATGGACCGGGTGCTCACCGACAATGTCGGCAACCAGACCTATCCGCCTTATAACATCGAGAAAACCGCCGATGACGGTTGGCGTATTTCGATTGCCGCCGCCGGGTTCACCGACGAAGAACTGACCATCGAGCAGCGCGAAAATGCCCTGATCGTATCGGCCCGCAAGGCGGCCGGGGAAACCCCCCGCACCTACCTGCACCGTGGGATCGCAAGCCGCGCGTTCGAGCGGAGGTTCCACCTGGCCGATCATGTCCGGGTGACAGCCGCCAGCCATGTCGACGGCATGTTGCACATTGACCTCGTGCGCGAGGTGCCCGAAGCATTGAAGCCGCGCCGCATTGCCATCGCCAAAGGCGATACGGTGGATGTGATGGCGGTGGAGCAGGCTGACGCCTGAACCGGCACCGTTTTTGACGGATCGAAGGCGCGCCAAGTGGCGCGCCTTTTCGTTTTGTGCGCTTCGCGCAGAGGTATTTTCAGCAAGAAAGAGAGGGGTGGCTTTGCCTGCCTTTGGTCTTGGCGCGTGTTCGCGGGTGAAGCCATTCTGCGGCGATCTGGCCTGCTGGCGGCATACCTGGATAAAATTCTTGCGCCGAGGGCTGGCGGGGGGCTGTGGCGCGGGCATAGTGTGGTTGCAACAAGGAGTGCTGCCCATGGAATGCGTGTTCGTCCAGATCAGATGTGTGCCCGGTGAAACCTATCGCGTGGCCGACGAAATCGTGCTGCGCGAACTGCACTCGGAGCTGTATTCAACCAGTGGGGAATTTGACCTGCTGTTGAAAATGTATATCCCGAAAGAGGCCGATATCGGATTGTTCATCAATGACAATCTGCGCACGATCAAAGGAATCGAGCGCACGCTGACGACGCTGACGTTCAAGGCGTTTTAGGGGGCTTACCGTCTGTCGAAGCTTTCAAGATATGGGCGTTTCGTGATGGCGCGGCGGCTTGTGGAAACCGGGTGGCAGGCCGGCCTTGGCCAAAGGCGCGGCCTGTGACGCCGCGCCAGTGATTGGTCAAACCGAAAGGCAGACGTATTTCATTTCGAGGTAATCCTCGATGCCGTGGTGCGACCCTTCGCGGCCAAGGCCCGATTGCTTGACCCCGCCGAACGGTGCGACCTCGGTGGAAATGATCCCGGTGTTCACGCCGACGATGCCGTATTCCAGCGCCTCGGCCACTTTATAGACGTTGGACAGGTCGTTGGCATAGAAATAGGCGGCCAGACCGAAGATCGTGTCGTTGGCCATTTCGATCACCTCGTCCACCGTGTCGAATTTGAACAGCGGGGCCAGCGGGCCAAAGGTTTCCTCGGTGGCTACCGCCATGTCCTGGGTCACGCCGGTCAGGATGGTGGGTTGGAAGAACAGCCCGCCCAGATCATGCGCCTTGCCGCCCGTCAGGATCTTGGCGCCCTTGTCGGTGGCGTCCTTGATGTGGGTGCGCACCTTGTCCATCGCGCTTGCCTCGATCAGCGGCCCCAGATCCGCCCCGTCCAGCCCATCGCCCACCTTCTTGCCGGCCAGGGCCGCGCCCAGCTTTTCGGCGAACGCATCATAGACTCCCGCCTGCACATAGATGCGGTTGGCACAGACGCAGGTCTGGCCATTGTTGCGGAACTTGCACATCATCGCGCCGTCCACGGCGGCGTCCAGATCGGCATCGTCGAACACGATGAAGGGCGCGTTGCCGCCCAGCTCCATCGAGCATTTCATCACCTGATCGGCGGCCTGGGCCAACAGGATGCGGCCCACTTCGGTGGACCCGGTGAAGGTCAGCTTGCGCACCGTGGGGTTTTCGCAGAATTCCTTGCCGATGTCCGCGCTTGCGGTGCTGGGAATGATCGACAAGATGCCCTTGGGCAGGCCCGCCCGGTCGGCCAGCACCCCCAGTGCCAAGGCCGAAAGCGGGGTCAGCGACGGCGGGCGCACCACCATGGAACAGCCCGCAGCCAGGGCAGGCCCCACCTTGCGGGTGATCATGGCGTTGGGAAAGTTCCAGGGCGTGATCGCGGCGCAAACACCGATGGGCTGTTTCAGCACCATGATGCGCTTGTCCGGCTGGTGGCCCGGAATCATCTCGCCGTACACACGCTTGGCCTCTTCCGCGAACCATTCGATGAAGCTGGCCCCATACAGAACCTCGCCCTTGGCCTCGGTCAGGGGTTTGCCCTGTTCGGCGGTCAGGATTGTTGCCAGATCATCGGCGTTTTCCATCATCAGGTTGTACCAGGCGCGCAGGATGTTGGCGCGGTCCTTGGCGGTGCGTTTCGCCCAGTCCTTTTGGGCGACACGGGCCTTTTCGATGGCGGCGGCGCACATGGCGCGGTCGAGATCAGCCACTTTGGCAATCACGTCGCCACGGGCCGGGTTTGTCACGTTGAACGTCTTGCCGTCGGGGCCATCCACCCAGTCGCCCCCGAGGTAAGCCTGGGTGACCAGCAGCGAAGGGTCTTTCAGCAGCGTGGCAAGGTTGGTGGCGGCGTCAAGCATGGAACTACTCCGGTTGGGTCGTCAAAGGCGCGATACGTCAGTCAAACCATGTGACACGGCGCATTGTCCAGCTATAACCGTGGCGCAGAAAGAGGGTTCCCCCATGTCAAACGATATTGCCTATAACAACCGTGATTTCATTCCGGGCGCCGATTCCTATCCGCCGCGCTGGGCGGCGGCGGCGGCGGCGTTCCGGGATCGGCTGTCGGATGACGGGCGCGCGCATCTGGGTCTGCCCTATGGGCCAGCGGCGCGGCAGGCCCTTGATCTGTTCCTGCCCTCTGGGGCGGCGGTGGGCACGGTGATGTTCGTGCACGGCGGATATTGGCGGATGTTCGACCGCAGCTCGTGGTCGCATCTGGCGGCGGGGGCGTTGGCGCGGGGCTGGGCGGTTGCGATGCCGTCCTACAGACTGTGCCCCGAGGTGGGCATTCCCGACATCACCGCCGACATCACCGCCTGTCTGCGCCACCTCGCCGACACGCGGGATGGGCCAATCCGTTTGACCGGCCATTCGGCGGGGGGGCATCTGGTGGCGCGGATGCTGTGCCGCGATGTCGATATCGGCGCTGCCGAGAGGCGCCTTGCCGGGTGTTGTGCGATTTCGCCGGTGGTCGATCTGCGGCCACTGATCGACACGGCAATGAACGCCGACCTGCGGCTGGACGACGCCACGGCCTTGGCCGAAAGCCCCTGTCTGGCAAAGGACGTGCGCCCGGTGCCCACCATGGTCTGGGTCGGCGCGCAGGAGAGGCCCGCCTTCCTGGATCAGGCGCGCTGCCTCGCCGGGGCCTGGCCGAACGCGCGTCTGCATGTCGCGCCGGGGCAGCACCATTTCAGCATCGTCGAGCCTTTGGCCGCACCGGACAGCCCGCTGACCGACGCCCTTCTGGATTAAGAGCCGAAGCCGGCCAGCGCCTTGAAATCCATGGTTTCAAGGTGCGCGATCATGTCCGCAGTTTCGCCGCCCGAGGCCTGGATCAGAATGCGCCCACCCACGACGCCGGTCAGTTCGCCATTCTGGTTGACGAACTTTTCCCGGCCCACGCGTTCGATCTTGCCCATGCTGGCCAGCATCGCCGCATTGCCGAACATGCCGGCAAAGGCGGCAATCATCGGGCTGTCTGCCACGATCTGGACGCGGAACGTTTCGCCGTTCTTTGCATAGTTGGCCACCGCGCCCGTGCCGCCCATCATGCCCAGCGAACGGCCTTCGTCTTCGTCAATCTCTCGGGTCCAACCGTTCTGCGCGGCGGGTAGAAGGGTGGTCAGGGTGCCAGACTTCATCGCCTGCAACAATTGCGTCGCAAAGGCGATTTCCTCAAGCGCATAGCCGATGTCGCCCTGTTCATAGGCCTCGATCGCGCTGTTCAGGGTGTCGGTCACATCGTCCGCCACAACCGGCGTCGCCAAAGACAGGACGGCAATGGTGCAAATCATTCGGATCATCCGGGGGCTCCTTGTTCAGCTTGGATTGGTCACAGGATAGGCGCGCCGTGGCGTGACGAAAAGTGGGGAATGCCTGACCTTTCGAAGTGTCGGCCCAGCCTGTGCGCTGTCACGAAAACGACACGGAAATGCAACCTGTTTGATACATGGCGCCGTCAAACACCATCTTGGGTTTTTAAAGGGGATGTCCCATGACGTATCGTATCGCACTGGCCACATCGGTTCTGGCGCTGGCCGCCGGGGCCGGCTGGGCCGAAGGGTTCAACCGCATCGCCAGCTTTCCGGTGGTGTCCAACATGGCACCGGGCGAAGATACCGCGCGCGAAAGCAGCGCCGAGATCATCGCCGCCACCGCCGATGGCATGACGTTGATCTACACCGACAGCCCCCTGGGCGTGGTGGGGCGGATCGACATCACCGATCCGGCCAATCCAAAGCCGCTTGGCAACATCGTGCTGAAAGGCGAACCGACCAGCGTGTCGGTGGTGGGCGCGAACGCCTTGGTGGGGATCAATACCTCGGAAAGTTATGTGGCACCTTCGGGTTTCCTGGCGTCTATCGCGGTTGCCTCGGGCGTTGAACTGGGGCGGTGTGATCTGGGCGGTCAGCCCGACAGCGTGGCCGTCGCCCCCGATGGCAGCTTTGCCGCCATCGCCATCGAGAACGAGCGTGACGAAGATGCCGGGGACGGCCGTGTCGGGCAGATGCCCGCCGGGTATCTGGTGATGGTCGATCTGGACGCGGCAGGCGTGCCGTTGTGTGACAGCCTGCGTCAGGTGCAGATGACCGGCCTCGCCGAAATCGCCCCGGAAGACCCCGAGCCCGAGTTTGTCAGCATCAACAGCCTGGGTGAGGTCGCTGTGACCTTGCAGGAAAACAACCACATCGTCGTGGTTGACAAGGCGGGCACGATCATCAGTGATTTCAGCGCAGGCGCGGTCGATCTTGAAGGCATCGACGCCACAGACGAGCGGGCCGCCTTGCTGTTCAACGAATCCCAGCCGGGCCGCCTGCGTGAACCCGATGCGGTAACCTGGATCGACGACACCCATTTTGCCATTGCCAATGAGGGCGACATGGACGGTGGCAGCCGGTCATGGTCGATCTTCGCCAAGGACGGCACGCTGATTTATGAAAGCGGCACATCCTTTGAGCAGGCCATCGTGCAGATCGGCCACTATCCCGACCGCCGGTCCGATGCCAAGGGTGTGGAACCCGAAAGCGTGACCTTCGGCGTCTTTGGCGGCACCCCCATGCTGTTCGTCGGGGCCGAGCGGGCCTCGATTGTCGGGGTCTATGACGTGACCGATCCCGCCGCGCCGGTTCTGAAGCAGCTTTTGCCGTCGGGCGTAAGCCCCGAAGGCTATGTGACCATTCCGGCACGTAATCTGCTGATCAGCGCCAACGAGGCCGATCTGGGCGAAGACGGTGCCGCACGGGCCCATGTGATGATCTATCAAATGCAGGACGGTGCGCCTGTTTACCCGCATCTGACCAGCGCCGGCGCCGACAGCCTGATCGGCTGGGGCGCGATTTCCGGCATGGTGGCGGGCGAGGGCAGCACCGTTTATGCGGTGAATGACAGCTTTTATGGTTATCAGCCGCAGATCTTCACGATTGACACTGCCACCACCCCGGCGCGCATCACTGCGGCGCTGGACATCACACGGGGCGGCCGCCCGGCGCAAAAGCTGGACATCGAGGGCATCACGCTGGACGGCGAGGGCGGTTTCTGGCTGGCCTCGGAAGGGCGCAGTGACCGGCTGATCCCGCACGCGCTGTATCATGTGGATGGGCGCGGGCGAATCCGGCAGGAAATCGGCCTGCCCGCCGAACTGCTGGCCCATGAGACGCGCTTTGGTTTTGAAGGCATTACCAAGGTGGGCGACTGGCTGTGGATGGCGGTGCAACGGGAATGGGGCGACGACCCCAAGAACACCGTGAAACTGGTCGCCTACAACACCCTGACCCAGAAATGGGGTGCCGTGCATTACCCCAAGACCGAACCCGCGACAGGCTGGGTCGGGCTGAGCGAAATCGTCGCGCATGGTGATTACGTCTATGTCATCGAGCGTGACAACCAGATCGGGGATGCGGCGGTGACCAAGAAGATCTATCGCATCCCGGCCGCCGAAATGGTGGCGGCCCCGCTGGGCGGCACCTTGCCGGTGGTCACCAAGGAAGAGCTGCGCGATCTGATCCCCGACCTGAAGGCGACCGGCGGGTATGTTCTGGACAAGGTCGAAGGGCTGGCAATCACGCCGGGCGGCACCGTCTGGGTTTCGACCGACAACGATGGCGTTGATGATCATTCGGGCGAAACGATGTTCTGGTCCTTCGATCTGAACTGAGCGTTGGTGGGGCGGGCCGATGTGCCCGCCCCGGCTTTGCGAGGGTTGACTGGAATGGCCGCGCCTTTCCGATCCGGGAGGGGCGCAAATTGCGCCCCTCTTTCGCGTAGGGTCGTGCGCCCCGCTGTTGTGATCGTCGCTTGCCGCCCTGCATTGCCCCTTCTATTCTGCGATCAGGCGATTATGTAACGCATTGTAACATCAACGGAGGGCCAGATGGCCGATTTTGACGCCCAAGTGCGCGAAAGCCAGGCCCAGGTGGCCGAGGCGCAATCAAAAATTGCCGACCTGACCAGCCGGATCGAAACCGCGCGCCAGAAGATGGCGACCGGAACCGATGTGACGGTGGACATCGAAAACGCCAGCCTGGCCGATGTCCATGCCCACACCGAAATGATGAACGCCAACATCGCCGAACTGATCATGGGGCTGGATGACGTGACCTCGGGGTTTTCCAAGGAATTCGCCGAGATGCGCGACAAGACCGGCTGGGAAAGCTTTGTCGGAATATTTTCCAGTGCGAAATCCGATGCGATGCGTCAGGAACGGGTGCGCATGGCGTCGGTCGACGACAAGTTGCAGGATCTGATTTCCAAGTCTGACATCATCGTCCGGCTGCTGGAAGGGCAGTTGAACGTCCTGAATGAACAGAAATCCAAGGTCGAGGTGAACCTGACCGAAACCCTGGACGAGCGCGAATTCACGGTGGGCGAGCTTGAGGCGCTGCGCGTGGGTATTCTGGGCATGGACCCGCAGATCATCGCGCTGGAGAACAAGATCAGCGTCGAACAGGACGCCGCCGCGCGCACCCGTCTGGAAACCGAGTTGGCCGATCTGAACGGCCGCTATAACGCTATGGTGCAGCAGGAACAGGTGAAGCTGGCCAAATCCCAAACGCTGGAGCGGTATATCGAAAAGGGCAAGACCTGGGTGGATTCGTTGCAAAACCAGGCGGCGACGCAGATGGTTCTGATCAACAAGTTGCAGACCGACACCAAACAGCGGGTGGTGCTGTATGATGCGTTGACCAAATCGTTGAAGACGGCGCAACAGCAGGACGTGGCGCACCGGATCAACGAAATCGGCGTGAAAACCGACCAGGAGGCGCAAATCGCCATGGCCCAGATCGGCAGCGCCACCAATTCCCGCATGGCCGACATGCTGGAATCCCACGAAGACCACATGGTGTTCGCGCGCAAGGTGCTGGAACAAAAGGCAAAGGCGGATGAGCGGTTCGCGCGGCGGTTCAGTGCCATTGTCGAGAAACACGACAAGAACCTTTATGGGGAATAGGCGGGCCACCCAATGACCGAGGTGATCACCGGCAAGGATCTGGCCCACGATCATGTCGGCCTGTCCGACACCGAAAGTGCAAGGCGATATTTCCGCAAGTTCGAGGCGATCACCGGCCATCTTGGCCGCGTCGCCTCTGAGATGGAGCGTGAGGGCACCCTGACCGGCAACGAGGTGGGCGTTCTGTCCGACTATGTCGCGCGGATTGCCGGCACATTCCGCGCGCTGGGCATGAAATACCTGATGACCGGGCGCGACACCGGCACGTTCTTTGGCAGCCTTGCCATGGACACGACCGAATCCGGCTTTCCGGTGTTCCGCGAATTGCTGACCATGGGCAGCGATTTCGCCCAGGCCAGCGACCACATGGCGGCGATGCCCGATCGTGCGGCGCTGATCGACCGGATGGTGGGCCAGATCGTGGGCGACTTGACCATCCCCACCCGGTTGCAATTCGCGCTGTCGCAGCGGCTGTATTACGAAGCGCTGTTGAACGACCGGTTGTTCTGGGCACAGAACGATCCGCGCACCATTTGGCTGAGCGGGTTGCGGGACCGGCGGACGTTTCTGGTGCATTGGGCGGTCTATGACAGCCAGATCAACCTGCCGGTGATCTATCTGCTGGAGCTTGAGGATTCCGGGCGCACCGCGCTGCCCAAGGATGTCACGCGTTGGCCCGCCGCCCAGGCCCATCTGATCGCGCAATCCATGGCCGGGCTGAAACTGTTGACCATCGCCAAGGGGTTCGATGCCGATTTCGACGATCTGCACCCCAAACGCCTGCGCCGGTTCCATGTCGGCCCGATGTATTCCAGCCTGTACACCCGGCAGGTAGGGCCGATCCACGACGTTCTGACCCAGGCGCATGGCGCCGAGGGGCAGGATTGGTGCCTGGTCTGGACGGTCGAGGACCTGTTGAGTGAGCGGGTCGAGACCGAGCGCAAGGGCTGGTTCACCTCGGTCGAGCGGCAGGTGTTCGCGCTTGACCCGTTTTCCGGGCGGGGCGTCGACACTGGTGCCACCCGCAGCGAACGCGCCATCGTGCTGCCCCAGCGGCCCTATCAGGTGCTGGCCGAGATGAACCCGCCGGGTTTTGCCGGGGTGCGCAAATTCGTGGTGTCTTCGACCGGGCGCGTGCTGACCTATCGTTAGGCTTGGGGTGGGCCAGGGCAGATGAGTATTTTTGGCAAGAAGAAGCCGGGGGTTTCGTGAACATTTCAGGCAATCAGATGGAACTGCGCGAGGCGGATATCCGCAAGCATTATCCCGCAGCCCTGGCCATGTTGCAGGGGCTGGACCACACCCCCCGGGTGGCAGTAGGGCAAGCCCCGGCGCCGGTCGAGCGGTCGCCGGGGGTGGCAAGCACGGCGCGGCGGTTTCGTTCGACCACACCTGGCCTGGTCACGCGGTCTACCCTGCGCCCCGAAGGCGTGCGGCTGATCGAGCGGGTCGAGGCGGTGGAGGCGGATGGCCTGCCGTCACCATTGCAGGCCAGCGTGTTGCAAGGGCTGCGCCGGGCGTTGGCCATCGCCCTGGCCATGGGTGAACAGTTTTGCGAAGCCACCGGGCTGGACGCGATGAAGCGTGACAATCTGGCCGGGTCGCTGGCGGTGGCCCGCAAGGCCGGGTTTTCCGAACTGTTGGCCGCCGAGGCGCTGGTGGTGCTGTCGGTGTTTGGCAACGCCCTGTCGTTCCTTCTGGCCGCCCATGCCAGCGAGGTGACGGTGGACATCGGTGAGGTGCAGGAGGTGCTGACCGACAACGCGCACCTTGCCTTGCATGGCGCTTTGTGGGAACTCGACCAGGACATCGCGACCCATGCCAGCGACGAGGCGCGCCTTGTGGCCTGTGTTCTGGCCTATGGCGAGGCGTTGATGGGGCGGGCCGAAATGCGGTCCGGTGGCGCAGCGCGGGTGGCGCCCTTTGCCGCGGCCTCCTGGCGGGTCGAGGCCGACGATATGACGATTCAGGGCTTTGCCCCGTCGCGGCGTGGCAACGGCAAACCTCTGACCATGACGTTCAAGCAGCCGAACGAGGTGGTGGGCAATCACATCGCCAAATACCAGGCGTTGAGGCTGGCCAAGATGCTGATGGCCTATGATTTCGACCGGCGGTTGAATCCCTTTGCCGAATTGGGCGGTTTCATCTTTACCTTCATGGGCGACGGCGCCCCCGGCACCGGAAAGACCACGCTGATCCAAATGATGGCGGGGCTGATTTCGGGGTATTGCGAGGTGGCGGGCTATCCGTTTCGGTATCAAAACCTGAGCACCGACAACATCGACAGTTATCAGGGCAAATCCGGGCAGAACGCCAAGGCGTTCATTGACACGATCATCGACCCCGGCGTGATCGGCTTTGGCACCATCGACGATATAGACCAGCTGGCGGGCAAACGCGGCGACCGGCAATCGTCGTCCGGGCAGTTGGAAATCACCGCTGTGCTGATGGAAAGCTTTGCGGGGGCCAACACGGTGGTGCGCGGCAACTGCACCTTCGGGATGTTTTCCAACTTTCCCGAGAATGTCGATGATGCCCTGCGTCAAAGGGCGGGCGCACGGTTTCTTGTCGACGGACCACAGACGCGCGAGGATTATATCGACATCCTGCATCTGCTGATCGGCAAAAATCACGCCATTCCCCTGGGTGATCACGTCTTGTTCGCGGCGCAGGAGATCAAGCGCGCGGTGGCGGCCAGTTTCCAATCGCACGGTCGTCCGAAAGAGGACGGATTGCTGAAGGTCTGGGAGCAGACCGAGGCAACCATTGGCACGCTGGACACGATTGCCAAGCTGGGCACCTATCTGAAGGCAATCCAGCAGGCCGATGCCCGCTTTACCGGTCGGGCGATCAAGAATATCACCGATGCGGTCAAGGTGCGGGCGATGGATTTCGAGCTGCCCGATGTGTGGATGGAAAACCCCGATCTGTTTCTGTTCAAGCCGTACGACGACAAGGTGGCGATGATCAGGGGCATGGCTCAGCCGATCACGGTGGATATGGTCGTTCAGGAAATCAACCGATATGCCGACAGCGAATTCCGCTATGCCGACAAATCGGACGAGGTGGCGATTGCCGATATGGTGCGCGAATATGGTCTGACCGAAGAGGCCAAGCGGCGGTATCTGGCGGGGAAGGGCGCGTGAGGATGGCTGTCCTTGCCCCGCTGCGCTGCGTTGTCTTGCAGAGCGCCGGTCTGCGGCACCTGGTCATGCAAAGGGGGGCGGCATGAAACGCCTGATCGAAAAAGGGCTGATGTTCGGCGGGCTGATCGAGGTGAATTCCCCCGCCTTGGTTGAACGCTATAACCGTGCCTTGAAACAACTGACCGGCAAGGTGACGCAACTGGCCGATTTCCACATTGACCTGTCGGGCTATTCCCCCGAGGTGGGGGATGAACTGGGCGATCACCGCTATCTCAATGCCAATGGCTGCAATCGCCAGTTCATTCTGCTGAGCCTTGAGCAGAAACATGCGCCGTTGCTGAACATTGCATTTTCGACCAATCGCCTGATTTTGAAAACCTTTATCGAGAGCAATGAATCTGAATTGTTTGCCCTGACGGCCCGTGATGCGGTGGCGGGGGAACTGGCCAATTCGGTGTTCGAGATTTCCAGCCCGGCGCGCCTGTTCGACATCCGAAAGATCGTGATCGAGGCGGATACGACACAATCCCACGTTGCCGATGCCCATACGCTGGCCGGCAAGATCGACGAATTCCGCAGCCGCCGGGATGCCTGGTGGGACGATGTGCTGATCGCGCAGATGATCGGCCTGGCCAAGCGCACCGGCGATGTCACGCGCAATCCTGTCGCGCTGAAGCGGATGGTGTTCGACCATGGTGATTTCTGGACCTCGCATTTCGGCGGATCCTATGTTTTCCATACGCTGAAGAAAAAATTCGTGATTGCCGCGCAACCGGCCGCCTTTACAGAGGATCCCAAAATAGAGGCGACGATCATCGGGATGGACCAGCCGAATTCGATCGCCCGTGCATTGGAACAGAACGGTCTGATTGAACCAATCGTCAAGGCGCGCAATGTCGATGCCGCCGCTATCCTGCGCCAGAAGATGGATTTCATTCTGATAGATGCCGCCGCAACCCGGGAACTGGACATCGGCAAGGCCACCCGCGCCGATTTGCGTGCCATCGCGCGGCAGTTGGGGCGCAGCCTGCCCGAGGCGTTTCTGGGCCTGGGCGATCTCGTGCGCTGGGTTGAGGGGGGCGGGACATGGCCGCGCATCACATCGGAACACCCGGCCTATTTCTATACGTTCCGCGGCGCGCCGGGGCCAAACCGCGATCTGGCCAACATGCTGTTGGCAGAACTGACGCCGCTGGATGTGCGGCAATTGTTCATTTGCCACAAAGAATTGTTCTATAAACTGTATCGCACCTGGTCAGAACCGCGCCAGCAGCATGTGGCGGATTTTCTGCAGCGTGAATATCAGGTGGACAAGGCCGGCACCCGTGCCGCCCTGTTCGGCGGTGAACCGGGCATGGACGATGCGGCCCCGCCGCCCGTGGCCGCGCGCGACAGAGCCCGCCGTGTTGGCCCCTGGGGCAGTGTAAGGAGTTAGGTCATGGTTTTCGCCCTTGCCCGTCTGGCGCTCATGGGGTTCGTGGGGCTGAGTGTCATTTATGTGCTGGTGTCGATCTATTCCCGGTCGGTCCGGCGCGAAAGGCTGGAAGAACGCTGGGAGGCGGAACAGATCGGGGGCGACCGCGAAGAGTTCGTGCGCGCCGGTCTGGCGGAATATGACGGCTCGGTCCGTCGCAAACTGATCCTCGGTGTCTATGTTGTTCCTGTGATCGTGATCGGTACGCTGATCTATGCGATCAATTACTGGTAAGGAGTTGTGATGCGTTATGTGAAATGGGCCTTTTGGAGCGTGCTGATCTTGGTCGTGGGCGGGTTCCTGCACTATACCATGCCGCAACAGGACATTGTGCGCATCGTCAACACCGAGGTGCGGCGCGTTGATGTGGGCGAAAATAAAATCTTCTGGGCGCAGACCGATGTCGCCAACACCCCGACGACGGTGAATCGCGACGTGCGCTTCATTGAAACGATCCGCCCGAACGGCAAACCCATCGTATACCGCAACGAAGACACGGGCTGGGGCTGGCCGCCCTATTTCAAGCTGGATTCATCAAATCTTCAGGCTGAGGCCAGCGATCGGATTTCCAGTCGGGACAATCCGCAATGGGTGGTGATGCGCCACTATGGTTGGCGCAATGAATTCATCTCGATTTTTCCCAATGCCGTTGACCTGCGCCCGATTGATGGGCCAGATGTAACGCTGATTCCCTGGTTGAACATTGTTATTCTGGTGGTGTTTCTGGTGCTGATCCTGGTGGCGCGGCAGATGTGGTTGCAGTTCCGTGAACGCTCGATTGACCCGCTGGTCGAAGATGCCGGCGAGGCATGGGACAAGGTTGATGCCTTTGCCGAGCGCAAGAAAGGCCGCCTGCGCCGTTGGTTCGACAGTTGGAAGCCGAAATGACAAAGGCCGGGGTGGCCATAGCACCACCCCGGCGTTTTTACCGTAAAACAGGCTGCACGCTGTTTGGCTTGATCGGTTTCTGGTTTTTGATGAAAAAAACCGGTGAGGGATCAGTGCAAGACCTTTTCAGCGGCAACGCAGGGCTATTGTGCCGAAACCAACGGCTGTGATCAACCTGCGCTGCGACCGTACAGCGCCCGTGCCGCCCTGAATGACAACAGCTTGCGCTGCTGTTCATCCCACAGGTGCAATTTCACACAACCCAGGCTTTCGCGGATCGTCAGGCGCTGGGACGTGGCAAGTTCCTGATGGTCGCGCAACACTTCAGTCAAACGATAGAACGGGATGCGCGAATACAGATGGTGCACATGATGCACGCCGATATTTCCCGAAAACCACCGCAAAACATGCGGCAGATCATAATGGGAAGAGCCGTGCAGCGCCGCATCGTGCAATTGCCAGTCGATGCTCTTGTCCCACAATGTATCTTCGAACTGGTGCTGGACATAAAACAGCCAGACCCCCGCCGATGCCCCGACCAGAACCGTGGGCAGGAAAATCAGCATGATCGGTTGCCATCCGCCAAACCACGCGATCAATGACAGCGCGCCCGCAATGATAAGGTTCGTGGCCATCGCGCTGGACCAGTAGGTCCAGGATCTCATAAGCCCGAGGGGCAGGCGATTTTGCAGCAAGAACAGATAGATCGGGCCGAGGCCAAACATCACCAGGGGATTGCGGTACAGCCGGTACTGAATCCGCCGCAGGCGCGGCAGGGCACAATATTCGGCCACGGTCAGGGTATGCACATCGCCGATGCCGCGTTTGTCCAGGTTTCCGGCGGCAGAGTGATGGATCGAATGGGTGCGCCGCCATACGTCATAGGGGGTCAGGGTCAACACGCCCAGAACGCGGCCTGTCCAGTCCGACACGTGACGGTTGCGGAAGAATCCACCATGCCCGCAATCATGCTGTATGATGAAAAGCCGTACCAGGAAACCGCCGTTCAGCATGGCCAGCGCGACCGACGCCCAGGGCGCCACCGGCAGCAGCCACCACGCCAGCGCCCATATCACCAGATAAGGCACCAGGCTGACTGCCAGTTCAAAGGCGCTGCGTCCGTGATGCGGATCGCGATATTTCGCCAAAATCTGAACCCAGTTTCGGGCGGAAATCTGGGGCGATACATTACGCGGGGCGGGGGCGGTCATTCGGGGGGTTCTCGTTTGTTGGTTTTTGATTGTTGTACTGCTCGTGACCCACTCGGCCAGCCGTGTAGACAGTTGTTAGATAGGTCATCACGTCGGCCAAGTACAGTGGTCTGCGACCATCAGCCCTCGCCATAAGGGATCCAGACGGTTTTTACCTCAGTCGCCGCCATCAGAAAATCGTGCGATTTTCCGTCGGCCCCGCCCCAGTCGCGGCTGCGCCCGTGGTTTACCCAGGTGCGTTTCAGGTTGCCCGCCGAGGCGCGTTCAATCGCCGTATCAATGCCTTGCGATGAAAAGGACCAGACCGCATCCACATCCATGTGCCCGGCAAGGTGCGGTGCCAGGTCGGCGTGATCGCCGGTCAGGATGTTTACGACGCCCGCCGGCAGATCCGACGTATCGAGCACCTGATAGAAATCCGTTGCCACCAGGGGATAGGGTTGTGACGCCACGCTCACCACCCGGTTGCCCATCGCCAGCGCGGGCGCGATGACCGACACCAGGCCCAGCAGCGGGGTGGCGTCGGGCGCGAACTGGCCGATGACACCCACGGGTTCGTTCATCGCCAAAGCCACGACGCGCATCGGCACGCCCTTGACCGCGCCATCATTCTTGTCGGCCCAGGCGGCCCAATGGAACAGCCGGTCGATCGAGGTTGCCACCTCTGCCGCGGCGGCCTGTGCGCTGACGCCGGTCAGGTCGGCGATGCGTCGGGTGAATTCGCTGTCCCGCGCCGAAAGATTCTCGGCGATATAAAACAGGATCTGCGCCCGCAGATGCCCGGTGCTGCGCGACCAGCCCTTCGCGGCCTGCGCCGCCTCGACGGCGTTGCGCACATCCTTGCGGTTGGCCAGGCCGGCATGGCCCAGCAGCACGCCGGATTTTGACCAGACCGGCCGGGAATAGCCGCCGTCGGGGCGGGCCTGCTTGCCGCCGATATACAGTTTGGCGGTGCGGTCCAGCCCGCCGACTTTCGGCGCTTTCGGCGCGGGCCAGGCGGCCAGCGGTTTCAACGCCTCACTCCTGCCTGCGGCGCGGGTATAGGCGGCCAGCCCCTCCCATCCGCCTTCGCGGCCAAAGCCGCTTTCGCGCACCCCGCCAAACCCTGCGCTCGCGTCCATCATGTTGGTGGCGTTGACCCACACGATCCCCGCCGCCAGCTTTGGCGCGATGTCCAGCGCCAGGTTGATGTTCTCGCTCCAGACACTGGCGGCCAGGCCATAGCGGGTGTTGTTGGCCAGTTCCACCGCCTCGGCCGGGGTGCGGAAGGTGGTCGAAACCAGGACCGGGCCGAATATCTCCTCCTGCATCAGCGGATCGGCCGGGGCCAGCCCGGTGATCAGCGTCGGGGGAAAGAAACAGCCTTCGGGCGCCGGACCGGCCTGGAACACCTCGCCGCGCGAACCGCCCACCTTTTCGGCAATCGCGCGCAACTGCACCGGATCGACGATGGCGCCGATGTCGATGCACTTGTCCAGCGGATCGCCGACCCTCAGCCCGGCCATGCGGGCGCGCAACCGGTCGTGGAAATCGGCGGCGATGGTTTCCTGCACCAACAGGCGCGATCCCGCACAACACACCTGCCCGCCATTGAACCAGATCGCATCGACCAGCCCCTCAACCGCGCTGTCGATGTCTGCGTCGTCGAACACGATATACGGCGACTTGCCGCCCAGCTCCAGCGTCAGCGCCTTGCCGCTGCCCGCCGTGCGTTCGCGGATCCGCCGCCCCACTGCGGTCGAACCGGTAAAGGCGATCTTGTCGATGCCGGGGTGATCGACGATCGCCTCGCCCACCGTGCCATCGCCGGTGATGATGTTCACCACCCCAGGCGGCACCCCGGCCTGGCCGCACAGCTCGGCGAAATACAGCGCGCTCAGCGGGGTGTATTCGGCGGGCTTCAGCACCACGGTGTTGCCCATGGCGATGGCCGGCGCCACCTTCCAGGCCAGCATCAGCAAGGGAAAGTTCCACGGCACGATCTGCCCGCACACCCCCAGCGCCACGCGCCCGGGCAGTTCGCTGTCCATCAACTGCGCCATCCCGGCGTGGTAGTAGAGATGCCGCACCACCAGGGGCACGTCGATGTCGCGGCTTTCGCGGATCGGCTTGCCGGTATCCAGCGTTTCCAGAACGGCGAACATGCGCGCCTGTTTCTGCACCAGCCGCGCCAGCGCATACAGCACCCGCGCCCGCGCCGCGCCACCCGCACTGGCCCAACCCGGCTGGGCCTTGCGCGCCGCCGCCACCGCCATATCCACATCGCTCGCCGTCGCCTGTGTCACCTGCGCCAGCCCCAGATCGCGCGCGGGATTGCGCGTCTCGAATGTCGCGCCCGGCAGGGTGAACGCGCCAGCGATGAACAGGCCGAACACCCGGTCGTGGCCGTCCAGCCACCATTGCGCCTCAGCGTCGCTTTCCGGTGCCGGGCCATACGCCATCGTGTGATAAATGTCAGAAACGCTCATGGTTTCTTCTTTGTAAAAATACTCAAAATTCCGACCTCGCCCCGCGCACCGTCAGCCCATTGCATGGCGATACCCCGCCGAATAACGTCCCGTCACATGATGTTCCAGCTGTCGCTCGATGTCGTTCAGCAGGGATGAGGCACCAAAGCGGAACAGGTCCGGCTGCAGCCAGCGGTCGCCCAACTCGTCCTTCATCAGCGCCAGGTACACCAGCGCGTCCTTGGCCTTGGAAATTCCCCCGGCGGGTTTGTATCCCACGCGAAACCCGGTGCGCGTGTGATAGGCGCGGATCGCGCGGATCATCACCAGCGACACGGGCAGGGTGGCGTTCACCGCTTCTTTCCCGGTCGAGGTCTTGATGAAATCCGCCCCCGCCATCATGCAGACCAGCGAGGCGCGGGCGACATTACGCAGGCTTCCCAATTCGCCCGTTGCCAGAATCGCCTTGAGATGGGCGTCGCCACAGGCCGCCCGAAACGCCTGTACCTCGTCATACAGGGCCTGCCAATTGCCCATCAACACATGGCGGCGGGAAATCACGATGTCGATTTCCGATGCTCCGGCCTTTACCGATTCACCGATCTCGGCCAGGCGCAGGGCAAAAGGCGACAGGCCCGCTGGAAACCCGGCGGAAACCGCCGCCACCGGAATGCCGGTGCCCTGTAATGCCGCAACGGCCGGTTCCACCATCTCGTGATAGACGCAGACCGCCCCGGCGGTTACCTCGACGACCCCCAGCGCGTGCAGCAGGTCGGCGCGCACCGGCTGGGCGGCCTTGGCGCACAACCGGCGTACCCGTGCCGGGGTGTCGTCGCCCGACAGGGTTGTCAGGTCGATGCAGGAAATCGCCCGCAGCAGCCATGCCGCCTGATGGTCGTTCTTGACCGAGCGGCGGCCCGGCAGGCTGGCGACGCGGCGCTCGATCGCGCTGGTGTTGGCCTGAACGCTGCGCAGCCAGCCGATGTCCAGCGCCATGCCCGGATTGCGCGGCAGGGCGATCTGGGGCAGGTGGGTCGTGGTGGTGGCAAGGATGGTCATGGATTGCCCCGGCTGCGGCGGTTGAGAAACCTTGGCACGGGGTATGGAATTTGGCAACATTGACCAGACGGTCAAATCAAGATCCGGCCCCATCCATGGGCCGGCGTGCCGCGGCCCGAAAAGTGCGGGCACGCGAGATCGCCGGGCTTGGCCCGCGCCGCATCGCCCCGCCGCGCAACGGAGCATGACGCCATGACATTTTTCCTCGCAAGGCGCTGGAATCTTGCGGCATCGGGCGAGCTGAGCCATGGTGGGGCCATGAAAATGCTGTTCACCTTTGCCCTCGCCGGGGCTTGCATCGTCGCCGCGCCGCCCGCCCGGGCCGAGGTGCACGCCCTGCTTGTTGGGGTTGGCGATTATTTGTATCTCGACGCCGATCTGCGCGGCCCTGTCAACGATGTCGGTCTGATGGCGCGCACGCTTTTGGCGCGGGGCGCGACCTCGGTTCAGGTGCTGGCCGATCCTGCCGCAGTGGTGCCCGACGGCATCGCGCCGCCCGTCGTGCCGACCCGCGCCGCGATCCTGGCCGGGTTGGCCGATCTGGCGGACAAGGCCGGGCCGGGCGATCAGGTGATCTTCTATTTCTCCGGTCTTGGCGCCACTGTGCCTGACCTGAACGGCGACAAGGCGGAGGAATATGATGAAATCTTCCTGCCCGCCGATGTGAAAAACTGGCGCGGCGCGATCGGCGCAGTCGAGAATGCCATTGCGGAGGATGAATTCCAGCCGTTGTTTCAGGCAATCCTCGACACCGGCGCGATGTTGGTTGCGATTATCGACGCTTGTCATTCCGCCACCGGCTTTCGCGCCCTCGGGCCTTCAGTGGGGGCGCAACGGTGCATCCCGAACACCATAGTGGGAGTGCCCGAAGTGGTGGTACCTGTCGTTTCCTCTGGTCCACCATCGCCGCCGCTGGAGGGGGATTTTGCGTTTCTCTATTCTTCGCAATCCAACCAGCGCTCGTTCGAATTTCCGCTGGGCGCCAAGGATGATCTGTCGAACTGGTATGGCGATTTTACCCGCGCCCTCGCCGGGGTGCTGCGCGAAACCGCCGATCTGACCTGGGCGCAGGCCCTGCGCGGTGCGACAGAATCGCTGCAAAAGGAGGCAGCCATTGCCGTGCAAACCCCCGAGGGCGCAGGCGCGGCGCTGGATGTACCGGTTTTCGGTTCGGGCATGCCGCCCGCGCGGCGCGTTGCCTTTGTGGCGGGCGTGTTACAGGCCGGTCTGTTGTCGGGGTATGACGCGGGCGCGGTGTTCGATCTTTATCCCGACACCACCGCCGCGCAGCCCGTCGCGCGGGCTGTTCTGCGCAACCCGCGGGCCGATACCGCGCGCCTTGAGGTCGAAAGCGGCACCATGCCCGCCTCGGGCTATGGCGCGCAGGTGCAGCCCGGTCTGCCCGCGCCGTTCCGCGTGTCGGTTCCGGTGATCCAGGATGCGGCGGGCAACGCGCCCTTGCTGGATGCGCTGGGCGCATTGGCGGCGGCGGGTCTGCCCGAGGGTGTCGCGTGGAATGACGACACCCCCGATGCCGTGGTAATCCTGACCGGGGGCAAACTGGCCCTGACCGGGCCGGATGGTGTGCTGGATCCCGCAGGACCGGGCAGTACGCCGCGCATGGGGGACGAACCTGCGGCATTTTTCGAGCGGGCGGCACGGGCGCATCTGCTGCGGCGGGCTCTGGCCCTGGCTGAATCACAAAAACCGACCAGTTTTGCCCTGCCCGGGGCCGGCCTTGTGCAGAAGATCGAACATCAGCCCGGCAGCCCCAACGCTGTCGGCTGTGACGAACCCGTGGGCGGGGTCGGCCCGTTCGATCCGGCCCAGCCCCTGGGGCCGTGCGACAGGTTGTGGGTGTCGCTGAGCAACCTGTCCAAAACGGCACAGGATGTGACGGTGCTGTATGTTGATCGGATGTTCAACACCTCGGCGCTGTGGCCGGAACCGGGCCTGTCGAACCGCATCTATCCCGGTGAAATGCACGAAGTCGGGCTGGAAATCCGGCTGCCCGACAGAATGCCGGGACAGGAAGAACTGATCGTGATTGCGGTGCCCGCCGCGCCGGGGGCGGCCCGCACTGTGCTGACCAGCCTGGCCGATTTGGCGGCGACCCGGGCTGGGGCGGACGCGCCAGCCTTGCAGCAATACCTTGAGACGGCGGCAGATCCGGCCGCCGCCAAACGCAGTTTCGACTTCAGCGGCGCGGTGGCGCCCCTGAGCATCACGCGCACACGGCTTGATCTGGTGCCTGATGCGCATTGACACACTCCAGATCGAGGCGCAGGAACCACCATCCCGATCACAGGAAAACGGATCCTCGCAGGAGGGCTGATCATCGGTTGGTTTGGCGCTGCCGCAGTGACCTTGGCCAACGCAGCGCGCGCGCCGGTTGTCGCCGCTTGTCCCGACCGCAGAGGCGGCTGGTGCGCCGTCCGGATTCTTTCCAAGCCTGACACACAAGCCTGACGCTGGCCGACCGGCTGTGGCAATTGCGGCTGGATGGTGGCGCCAGCGATCCTGTGTGCCGTCAGGTCGGGGCCCTTTTCCCCGGCTTTATCGGCAAGCAGAGCAGCGCGCCCAGGGTATCGCACAGGTCTGCGATCCAGCCGACCAAAGGGGGAAAGCGACTGCGCCAGTGCTGCGACGGGTTCGGCCAGCACAAGCAGAACAAGCCGCGTCTGATCCTGTTGTCGCGGGGCAGTATTCCGCTGCGGCGCCTGTTTGTGAAAGGGGGGCGGGACACACCAGCGTCAGCCGATCAGGGTGACCTCGGGCGCGGACTGGGCCAGGATTTTACGGATCAGCCCGCCCAACATGCGATATTCACCTTCGCGCACGGTGCCGCGCCGCCAGACCAGGCCGATCGTGCGTTCGGGAGGGCGGCCTTTGATGGCGCGGGCAACGACGCCTTCGCGCGCCTTCACCTCGGATTTCACATAAAGCGCCGGCAGCAGCGACAGGCCCATGCCCATCGCCACCATCTGGCGCAGGGTGTCCAGGCTGGTGCCTTCGAAATCCTGGGACAAGTGCGCGCCCACCTCGGCGCAGATGTCGCGCACCTGGTCGAACAGGCGGTGCCCCGGTTCAAGTGTCAGCACGGTTTCGCCCCGCAGGGCGTGACGGTCAACCTTGTCATGGGCGGCAAGGGGGTGATTTGGCGGACAGACCACCAGTAGCGGTTCACGGAACAAACGCACGCTGTCAAGGTCATCGTAGGGAATAGGCAAAGGAAAGAACAGCAGATCCAGCGCGCCCTCTTGCACCTGGCGCAACAGATGGGCGGGCAGACCTTCGCGCACATACAGTTTCAACCGGGGATGGCTGTCGCGCAGCGGCGGCACGATCAGGGGCAGGATATAGCTGCCCAGCGTTTGCACCACGCCAACCTTGATCGTGTCGGACAGCGGCGTGTCGCCCAGCCGGGCCAGCGCCTCGATCTCGGCGAGTTCGCGCAGCATTGCCCGGCCCCGTTCTGCCACTTGGGCGCCGATGGCGGTCAGCATGATGCGCCCCGGCGTGCGGTCGATCAGCGGCGTGCCCAGGCGGGTTTCCATGTCCTTGATCTGGGCCGACAGGGTGGGCTGGCGCACATTGCACAGCTCGGCTGCCCGGCGAAAATGCCGGGTGTCGGCGAGGGCGACCAGATAGCGGATCTGTTGAAGCGAGGGCATATTCGGGTATATGCCGCAAATGATGGAACGGTTGATAGATGAAATCTATTGATGATCGCAAGTCTTCTTGATTGACCTCGCCGGTCCATGGCCCAATTAGTCGCAGGCAACGCAGGAGAGTTCGCCATCGCACAGTCGCCCGCCTCTGACAGCCGTGCCTCGAATGGCGTTGCCGGTTGGTTTCCGGTTTTGCTGGCGTTGGCGCTGTTTGGCTGGTTTTGCACGTTCATCGGGCCGGTGTCCCAAGGGGCCGTGCTGCGGGTGCAATACGACTGGGTGCCATCGCTGGGAATTTCCCTGTCTTTTCTGGTGGATGGTCTCAGCTTGACGTTTCTGCTGCTGATCAGTGGGATTGGCGCTCTGGTGCTGTTGTATTCCGACACCTACCTGCGCGGCCATGCCCAATATACGCGATTCGCCCTGTTCCTGACGCTGTTCATGCTGGCGATGCTGGGGTTGGTGACGGCCGACAACCTGATCTTGCTGTTTGTGTTCTGGGAACTGACGACGATCACCAGTTATCTGTTGATCGGGTTTGATGCCGACAAGGAAAAGAATGGTGCTGATTCGCGGCGTTCGGCCTTGCAGGCGCTGTTTCTGACCGGGGCCGGGGCGCTGGCGCTGTTGGCCGGGCTGATTCTGATGGGCAACCTTGCCGGCACGTTCGAGATTTCACGGATCAACGCCCAGGGCGATCTGCTGCGCAACCATGCCATGTACTTGCCGATCCTGATTCTGGTTCTGGCCGGGGCCTTCACCAAATCGGCGCAGGTGCCGTTTCATTTCTGGTTGCCCAATGCGATGGCGGCGCCGACGCCTGTGTCGGCCTTTCTGCACTCGGCCACCATGGTCAAGGGCGGGGTTTATCTGATGGCGCGGCTGCATCCATCGCTGTCGGGCACCGATGTCTGGCTGTGGACGTTGACGATTGCCGGGGCGGTAACGGCCGTGTTCGCGTCTTTGCAGGCGCTGCGCCAGACCGATCTGAAACAGGTTCTCGCTTATACCACGCTGATGGCGCTGGGCACGCTGACGCTGTTTCTGGCCGGTTCGTCCGATTATGCGATCACCGCTTTCATCACCTTTCTGGTGGTGCATTCGCTGTACAAGGCGTCTCTGTTCCTTGTCGTCGGATGTATCGACAAATCCACCGGCACGCGCGAGGTGGCGCTGTTGGGCGGGCTGGCGCGGGCAATGCCGGTGACGATGGCGGCGGCGGCGCTGGCGGCGCTGTCGATGGCCGGCTTCCCGCCGTTTCTGGGGTTCATCGGCAAAGAGCTGCAATATTACGGGGCCTTGGCTGTGGTATCGTCGCCTGTGTTCGTGGTTGGCGCGGTTTTGCTGGCCAGTGCGCTGATGCTGGCGGCGGCGGGGGTTGTGGCGTTCAAGCCCTTCTGGCGACCCAAGGGCGGCGATCTGCCGAAAACCCCGAAAGAGGCGCCATGGCAAATGCTGGCCGGGCCGGTGATTCTGGCGGTGTTGGGCGCGGTGTTCGGGGTGTATCCCGGCCTGTTGCAGGGCACGCTGGTCAACCCGACGGTGGCGGCCCTGCTGGGCGAGGCGGCCGTGGCAAAAGAGCTGAAGCTGTGGGCCGGGGTCAACCTGCCGCTGATCCTGTCGCTGGTCACCTTTGCGCTGGGGTTCGTGCTTTATGCCTTTCACGGCCGGTTGCGGGTTGTTCTGGGGCGGATGCTGGGCGCGCTGCCGGATTTCGACGCCCGCTGGGACGATCTGCTGGACGGGCTGAAGGCGGTCGCCACCTGGCAGACCCGGCTGTTGCAGACCGGACGGTTGCGCATGTACATGGCGACGATCCTGCTGACCTTTGTTCTGGCCATGGCCGTCACGCTTGTTCTGCGCTCGGCCGTGGTGATCGTGCCGGATCTCAGCGGTCTGGCACCAAAACACCTGACGGTGATCGGGCTGATCGTCATCGGCGCGCTGATTGCCTCAATGACGGCCAGCCGCATGGCGGCGATTGCCGCTTTGGGTGTCGTTGGGGTTGGCGTGGCGCTGGTGTTCATCCTGTATTCGGCGCCCGATGTGGCGATCACCCAACTGTTGGTCGAAACCCTTGTGGTGGTGCTGGTGGCGGTGGTGATGCTGCGGATGCCCCATCTCGGCAAACAGGGCGACCGGGATTTTCGCCCCAAGGACCTTGTTCTGGCACTGTTTTCCGGCGGTGTGGTGACGCTGACGCTGCTGTCGGTGCTGGCCGCGCCGTTGGATCTGCGCCTGACGCAGTTCTTTGAGCAGGCCAGCTGGACCAGCGCCTATGGACGCAACATCGTGAACGTGATTCTTGTCGATTTCCGCGCCATCGACACCTTTGGCGAAGTGGCGGTCGTGGTTATCGCCGCCTTGTCGGCCTATGCCTTGCTGCGCACCGGAAAAGCGGGGGCGCGATGAATTCGATCATCCTGCAAGTCGCCACGCGCTATCTTTCGGCGTTGCTGTTGGTCTTTTCGATCTACATGCTGCTGCGTGGGCATAACGAACCGGGCGGCGGGTTTATCGGTGGTCTGATCGGCGCCACGGGCTTCGTTCTGCACGCCATTGCCTGCGGTACAAAAGACGCCCGCGCCGCGCTGCGCATCATGCCCCAGACGATCGCCATGGGCGGGCTTGGCATTGCCCTGTTGGCGGGGTTGTTTGCCGGGCTGCAGGGCGATGCGTTTCTGACCGGCCAGTGGGTGTTTTTGGGCGCGACCGAAACCGACAAGGGATTTGGCGTGTCCACCGTGCTGTTTTTTGACATAGGGGTTTATCTTGTTGTTCTCGGGTCGATCCTGACGATGGTTTTCGCCATGGAAGAGGAGATCTGACGCCATGGAGACCCTTCTTTCACTGACTGTCGGCCTGCTGTTTGCCGCCGCCATCTATCTGATGCTGGCGCGCAATGTGCTGCGGTTTCTGTTCGGAATGATTCTGTTGTCCAACGCCGCCAACCTGTTGATCTTCACCGCAGGGCGGTTGACCTTTGGCGCGCCGCCGCTGATCCCCGAGGGGGCGGATTTGCCGATGTCCGATGTGGCCAATGCGCTGCCGCAGGCGTTGGTCTTGACGGCGATCGTGATCGGTTTTGGCCTGTTTGCCTTTGCGCTGATGCTGGTGTTTCGCGCCTATGCAACGATGGGCACCCTCAATTCCGACGACATGCGTTTGGCCGAGCCTGTATCGGACGATCTGCCGCCGACGGCCTCCCCGGCGTTCGATCCCCCGACAAAGGGCAGCCGCACATGAGCTGGCTCATCATCGCGCCGATCCTCATTCCGTTTGCCACCGCGATCATCGCTTTCCTGTTGCGTGACAAAGCTGTCGCCAAGTGGGTGTCGGTTGCCGGTTCGGCGCTGGGATTGCTCGCGGCGGGGCTGTTGATGGCCGAGGTTCTGCGCCAAGGCGTGGTGGCGGCGCAGATGGGCAACTGGGCGGCGCCGTTTGGCATCACCTTCGTGGCCGACCTGCTGAGCGGGGTGATGGTGGTGATCACGGCAATCACCGGCCTGGCCGTCGCTATTTATGCCAGCGGCGAGGTCAGTCACCGGATGGAGCAGTTGGGTTATCACACCCTGTTTCAGGTTTTGCTGGCCGGCGTCACCGGCGCGTTCCTGACTGGCGATATCTTCAACCTGTACGTCTGGTTCGAGGTCATGCTGATTTCGTCCTTCGGGTTGCTGATTCTGGGGGGGCGGCCCGAACAGATTGATGGTGGCGTGAAATATGTCACGCTGAACCTGATCTCGACGGTGTTGTTCCTGTCGGCAGTGGGCCTTCTTTATGGCATGACCGGCACGCTGAACATGGCCGACCTGTCGATTGCGGTCGAGCGGGTCGATAACCAAGGCCTGCTGACCGTGGTGGCGATGATGTTCATGGTGGCCTTCGGGGTGAAGGCGGCGGTGTTTCCGCTGTTCTTCTGGTTGCCCGCTGCATACCACACGCCGACGTTTTCGGTGTCGGCGGTGTTTGCCGGGTTGCTGACAAAGGTGGGGGTTTATGCCCTGATCCGGGTTTTCACGCTGATCTTCGATCACGACATCGGATACACCCACACTGTCCTGCTGTGGGTGGCAGGCTTTACGATGGTGACCGGCGTCTTGGGGGCCGCGGCGCAGATGGATTTCCGCAAGATCCTGTCATTCCACATCATTTCGCAGATCGGCTATATGATACTGGGGCTGGCGCTGTACACGCCCCTGGCCTTGGCCGGCTCGGTGTTTTACCTGGTGCACCACATCGTCGTGAAGGCCAACCTTTTTCTGGTCGCCGGCGTGGCCGAGCGGCTGGCCGGGTCAACCGACCTGCGGCGCATTGGCGGGCTTTACACCCATGCGCCGCTGGTGTCGGTGCTGTTCCTGATCCCGGCCTTCTCGCTGGCGGGGTTTCCGCCCTTGTCGGGCTTCTGGGCGAAATACATTCTGGTCAAGGCGTCGCTTGAGGGGGAATACTGGTTCATCGCCTTTGTCGCCTTGGCCGTGGGCCTGCTGACCATCTATTCGATGACCAAGATCTGGTCCGAGGCGTTCTGGACACCGCATCCCGACAAGATCAAGCCGACGCTGTCGCGCCTGACCCGCGCCGAACGCTGGCGCCTGCTGACACCGATCGCGGGCCTTGCCACACTGACGGTGATCATCGGCTTGTACCCCGAACCCTTCGTGCAATTTGCCGAGCGTACGGCCACGCAACTGCTGGACCCGTCCGCCTATGTCGCTGCCGTTCTGGGGGGGCGTCCATGAATCTGTTCGTTCTGAACCTGATCCTTGCCGTGTTTTGGGCGGCGTTCAACGGAAGTTTCACATTGCCCAGCCTGACCGTGGGGTTTGTGATCGGCTTTGCCGCGCTGTGGATGATCCAGCCCTTGCTGGGCGGGCCAAACCCCTATTTCCGCAGGTCGTATACCTGGTCGCGGCTTGTGGTGATGTTCCATTACGAACTTGTGGTGTCATCAATTGAAGTGGTTTGGGATGTGATAACACCAACACAGCTCAGCCGACCGGGCATCATCGCAGTGCCGCTGGATGTGAAAAGCGATGCGGGCATCCTTTTGGTCACAAACCTGATCTCGCTGACGCCCGGCACCCTGTCGCTGGATATTTCCGACGATCGCAAAACGCTGTATGTCCATGCGATGTTTGCCGACGACCCCGAGGCGATCGTGCGATCCTTGAAGACCGGGATGGAGCGTTGGGTGATGGAGGCGATGGAAACATGAGCGGTGCCGTTTTTCTGAGTTGGTCTGTCGATATCACCTTCATCCTGTTGATGGTGGCGATGATACTGGCCCTCATCCGCCTGGCCAAGGGGCCAACCCTGGCCGACCGTGTTGTGGGGCTGGACATGATGACTGTGCTGATCGTCGTCTTTTGTGCCGTATTTGCCATCTTTGCCGACGACAGTACCGTCCTTGACGTCGCACTCGTGGTGGCGCTGATCGGGTTCCTGGCTACGGTCGCCCTCGCCCGGTTCACCGAACGCCGTCAGAAACGCCGCAACCGCGAGGATCAGACATGATTGACTATGTAACCGGTGTGCTGTTGCTGTCGGGGGGGTTTTTCGCGTTGATCGCGGGCCTTGGCATCCTGAGGTTGCCCGACGTTCTGGTGCGGATGCACGCCAGCACCAAGGCGGGCACCCTTGCAACCGGGCTGGTGGTGGCTGCGGCCATGACGTATTTCGGCGATCTTGACGTTGCCTTTCGCGGTGGCCTGATCGTTGGATTTCTGTTGCTGACGACGCCCGTAGGGGCGCATATGATCGGCCGCGCCGCCATGCGGACCGGCGCATCGCCCGGCACCCGTGATCTGACTGGAAGATCAGGCGACTGATCCACCGCCGTTCTATAAAGCCGGTTTTGAAACGTGACGGAAGGTTCGGGTCGCAAAGTGGCGTTTCGGGACGTTGACCGCTACCACAGAAGTTTCCAACAGGGCATTGCTGGATGGTCGGCGCAGGGCGATCACCATCTTCAGGCCCCGAGGATGCACAAGCATTTCGATATATTTCACTTCAAGGGGCGCGTCTGATACGCGCCCCCGATTCCGGTGTTTCCGATGATCTTGCGCCCTGCGATGGGCCTCAGCGCAAGATGGACCGCCCGGCATAGACGGCCGATTCGCCCAGCATTTCCTCGATACGGATCAACTGGTTGTATTTGGCCAACCGATCAGACCGCGCCAGTGATCCGGTTTTGATCTGGCCACAGTTGGTGGCGACGGCCAGGTCGGCAATCGTCGCATCCTCGGTTTCGCCCGACCGGTGGCTCATCACGTTGGTGAAGCGCGCCCTGTGCGCCATTTCCACGGCGCGCAGGGTTTCCGACAGGGTGCCGATCTGGTTCACCTTGACCAGCATGGAATTGGCACAGCCGCGCTTGATGCCCTCGGCCAGACGGTTGGGGTTGGTGACAAACAGGTCGTCGCCCACGAGTTGCACCTGGCCGCCCAGTTCGTCTGTCAGCATTTTCCAGCCGTCCCAGTCGTCCTCGCTCATCCCGTCCTCGATGGACAGGATCGGGTAATCGGCCACCAGCTTCGCCAGATAGGCGACGTTTTCCTCGGATGACAGGGATTTTCCTTCGCCCTTCATCTCGTACTTGCCGTTGCGGTAATATTCCGTCGCCGCGCAATCCATCGCCAGCATGATGTCATCGCCGGGGGTATAGCCCGCCTTTTCGATGGATTTCAGGATGAAATCCAGCGCGTCGCGGGTGCTGGAGATGTCGGGGGCAAAGCCACCCTCGTCGCCGATGCCGGTGGACAGGCCCGCCGCCGTCAGCTCTTTTTTCAGGGTATGGAACACCTCGGACCCCATGCGCACGGCTTCGCGGATGTTGTCCGCGCTGACCGGCATGATCATGAATTCCTGAATGTCGATCGGATTGTCGGCATGTTCGCCGCCGTTGATGATGTTCATCATCGGCACAGGCAAGGTGCGCGCGCTGGTGCCCCCGACATAGCGAAACAGCGGCTGCGCGGTGAAATCCGCCGCCGCCTTGGCCACGGCCAGCGACACGCCCAGAATGGCGTTGGCGCCCAGCCGGGCCTTGTTGGGGGTGCCGTCGATTTCGATCATCGTGGCGTCGATCGCCTCTTGCTCGGTTGCGTCCGACCCGACCAGCGCCTCGGCCAATTCGCCGTTCACGGCGGCCACCGCGCCCAGCACGCCCTTGCCCATGTAGCGGCCCTTGTCGCCATCGCGCTTTTCCACCGCCTCATGGGCGCCGGTGCTGGCGCCGCTGGGAACCGAGGCGCGGCCCATGGTGCCGTCTTCCAGGATCACGTCCACCTCGACGGTTGGGTTGCCCCGGCTGTCAAGAATTTCGCGGCCGATGATGTCGATGATGGTGCTCATGAAAAGGCTCCGGTGCTGAAGGTGTTCGGCTGCGGTATAGCAGCGCAACCCGCGAAGGCAAACATCCGACCGACCGGGCCGCCGTCACCCGATGGATGCTGCCCGCCGCGCCAGACGCCGCAGCCGGCCTTCACGATAAAAGGTATAAATACCGGCACCCGCCACCAGACTTGCCCCCAACAGGATCGCCGGGGTGAGCCGATCATCGAACACGACCGCGCCCAGGCCGAATGCGAAGATCAGCCTTGTGTATCGGAACGGTGCCACGACTGCGATGTTGCCCGCGCGCAAGGACAGCGTCAGCGCGAAAGACGACAGACAGGCCACCGCGATCATCCCGCACAATGCCGCTGTCGTCGCCGCCGTCGGCCAGCGCGCGCCGCCGCTGATGCCCAGCAGGATCAGCCCGCTGGGAACAAGCGCGATAAAGCCATAGGTGGCCAGAATCAGGCTGGGTATGCGCGCGGGCACCCGCCGTGTGACAAGATCGCGCGCCGACAAACCGATTACAGACAGCAGCGCCAACAGCGCCCCATGGTTCAGCCCGGACCCATCGGGTTGCAACATGATCAGCACCCCGACAAACCCCACCACAACCGCCAGCCAGCGCCGCCAGCCCACAGGTTCGCCCAGGAACAGTCCGGCGCCCAGGGTCACCGCAAGCGGCGCCGCCTGCAACACTGCGGAAACTGTGGATAATGTGGTCAGCGTCAGCGCCAGCACGAACCCCATGGTGCCCAGCGCCTCGCCCACCATCCGCACCAGAATGGCCGGGTGCCACAGGTCAGGCCCCAACAGCAAGAAACCGTGCCGGGCGGACAGGGTGGCAAACACTGCCGTGCCCCCCAATCCCAACGTCAGCAGGATCTGCCCCGGTGGCAAATCTTCGGTGGCCAGCTTGATGAACATGTCGGCAACCGCAAACCCCGCCATGGCGGCGACCATCAGCAGAATGGCGCGCAGCGGCGCAGCGGGGGCAGCGGGGATTTCCATGGCCTTTGTGTTATCCAGACTGCGGCACCGGCACCAGCGGCAAAGCCGTCACAGGGTCAGGCGGCCCTGCATCATCGGCCGCGCCCGCCCTGAAATGTGCACCGCCCGGGCCAGTCCGCCGGCCACCTTGGCCTTGGCATGTATCGTGGAGGGGCGCCGGATGCCGCGCTTTTCCTTCTGGATGAAGGCAGATACAGTTGTCTGCCCCCGGTGCAAGGGCTGCACCCGGGCCCGACCCAGTTGATCGGTCCACCCGAAGGTGGCGCGCCGCTTACAGGGTGTAAAGCGGCACCTTGCCCTGGGCCAAGTGCACGTCATTGACGGTGGTCTTGTCAAGGCCCAGCCTTTCGGCGAGGGCATGAAGGAACTGCGCCTCATCGCGGTTGTCTGGCGTAATGCCCAAGACGGCAGCGGTGTAGATTTCCAGCTCCAGCCCCGCCGGAACGTCGCGCGCCAGTGCCTCGGCATCGACGGGTGCGTTCAGGGCGGCTTCGACGAATGCCTCGTCGAATGCGTCGTTGGGGGCTGTGCTTTCACCCAGAACGTCCCACAGGGCGGCGCGCTCGGCGGTGTCGATCTCGCCATCTGCTTTGGCCGCCATGACCATGGCGCGGATCACCAGCCCGGCCTCGGCCTCTTCGGGCACCTCGGGTGTGGCGGTGGTGTCCAGCAGCCCGCGCAGATGTTCGGCCTTTTGTGGCGCGGCACCGCCGCCCCCGGCGCTGGCCAGGTTGCCCAGCATGGCGCCGATGCCGCCGCCCGATTGCTTTTGCTGCGCCAGTTTGCGCTTTATGCCCTCAAGCCCGCCGGCCTGGGCATACATCTGCCCGCCCTTTGCGGCGACCATGGCAATGGCGAGTTTCATCATCATTTTCTTCAGCGACATGGCATTCTCCTGATTTAATCTGGCTAGAAATGGGCGCGTGCCTGCGGTTTTGCGAGGCTCCAGCCCGATTGATTTCATGCTTCGGGCGTGTTTCAGGAACCACAACAAAACCTGACCGATGCGCAACCCCTATTGGCTGAGCGACGTCCAGATGGCGCGTTTGAAGCCGTTCCTTGCGAAAGGCCATGTTTGTCTGAAAGTCGATGGTGGACCCGTGCAAGGCGGAATAATATTTATTAACGTCAATTTCTTGCGGTCGTGCGATTTGCCCGAGGACGACTGCCCGCACAAGACTGTCGCGAAGCGGTGCCGTGACAAGCGGGCGTTTGCCCGGATCATGGCGGGCATTGGCAATGGTTTGATCGTGTCGTCATGGGCCGTGCGACAGTTTGATCGACTGCCGTTTTTATCCAGGGGGCGGAAATGAGACGTGCTTGGCAAATCACATATAGGACATGGCGAAGATGCCAAATCACAGCATTGGCGTGGATATTTTGAAATCTCATTCGGATGCATTTCGACACGAGGATGAGGCAGCGCAGCGATTTGAAAATTCGGCAGCGGGATTTTGGCTTTGCGAAAATGGCTGGGCCAGGCCCCAAGAGCGCCGGTCGTGTTCGCGCTTGCGCTCCAAGTAGCGGGTTTCAGGCAAGCGCGGCTCTCAGAGGCTTGCGTATCGCCCGCCCCGGATTGATCGAGGACCACACGCAACCGCACCCAGGCCCCGGATACCGCTCTGCTGAAACGCCAGATCAAGGCCTGGAAGACCACAGCATACTGCGGCGATATTCCATGCTTGATGCCGGGGATCGCTGCCGCCGCCCTGTTGCCGGAAATCGGCAGGTACGAACGAAAGCCGAGCCACGCTGGGCGCGCACCGATCACCCGGCAACCCTGTGAGTGGCCGGACAGGGCGTTTGTCGGCGGCGGGCGCAAACCACCGCGCGATGCCCTCTGGTTGCCCGCGCCGGCGGCAAAAACTGCTTACCCGAGATCATCCAAGGGGTTGAGTTCCGCGACGGCGTCCGCCACGTCAAATCATCGCCCGACCAGGATTCACAAACCAGAGCGCGTATCTCAGTCTGCCTGCAAGCTTGTCTCGGCACACTCGGGGCCCGCGCCTCGGTCAGACGCTATTGAAGGTTTTACAACTTTGGTTCATCATACCGACCTTTCCATGTTGTTGAAGAAAATCGGTTTTGCTGATCCGGATGCGATGCCGTTGGGTGTTTGGGGTTTTGCCGCGCCCTTGTCTTGATCTGTTGTGCCGCCGTTTTTGACAGTTCCGCGCGCCCGAAAATCCGCGGTCCGTCAGCGAGCGGGTTTTCAGATTTGATTTTACGGGCTTATGCTGCCAACCGCACCGTTTTTGGTGCCGCCCCGAGACGTTTGACCGCGCTTGAGAGGTTAGCCAGGGCTCAAGAGTATCTGGTTCGGGCTTGAATAAGGGACCCTTGCGGTAGGACCATCGTGCTGTCAGCGGTTGCTCGGTCCAGCTGTTGGCGCCGTTTGCGGTGGCAAGACCGTTCCGGTTCAGGTCTCAGGCGATGATATCGTCCGTGGCGTTCTGTGCAAGCAGGCCGACGGCTTCGACATTCACGGCCTCGATCCGGCTTCCGCCAAAATCCGCCAGCCGCTCGGGCATGGCATATTGCAAGGCGCGGCTTTCCCGGTTGTGCAGAACCTGGTGAGCCGATGACTGACGGACGTGAAGGATCGCCTTGCGCTCCAAATGCTGCTGGCCAATCCTCTCATGCTTCATGATCGTTCCCCCCATGCGCCGCGCTTGAATGTTTCGCTATCAGTAGGGCCATCAACCGTGTCAGCGCGTACCGGGTGCCGCCAAGGAGGCTTTGCCAAGGCGGTGTCTGGGCCATCGGCTTGGGTTGAATGTCCGGCAACAGCCTGAGTTGCGTCGTCGTCTTTTTGCGCGGCACAGGTTTTTGCGCGGCACAGGCCAACCTCCGAATCGCGTGTTCAGAGTCCGATGCGGCGTTATTCCGTGATTGGGCGCTGGATTTAGCGAGCATACCACTGACGGCGTCGTAAACCAGCCCTGCAAGAGCGTGCAAGCGCTCCAGGTTCACATGCGCCATACCGACAGGGCAGCAGCAGGCGCATGCCAGCCGATCAAGCCTCCAAACGGGGACTTCCAGAAGCCGGTCCAATCGACGGCCGGTAAGATTGCACCGAAGCACCAAAGCACCTGCCTTGTCGATCAACTCATGGACATAGACTGATCGGCCGGACCAAGGACGCCAAGAATAAAGAACCTCGCGCCACCCGGTAAAGTGGGTGTTATGGCGTTCAGTTGAACAGCCGCCGCAGTCCCCATTCATCGCTTGACGGGCAAACCCCCGATCAGATCCACTTCGACCAGCCGATGCCCGAAGGGGTGGCGGCGTAACCGAGGCGGAAAACCACTTTCAAAACGCCTGCAACCTGTTCGAACCAACCGAACTGCCTCTGTTGTCGCGCAGATTGACCAAGCAGCTGGCCATTGCCGACCAGATCCGAAAGGCGCAAACTGTCTGCCCGGGCGTCAGCGCCTCGGCCGGATCAAACCGGGTTTGGCAAAGGCTGCCCTTTAAAGAACGTTACTAAATTATCAAGGGCCATCAAGCCCATAGCGGTGCGTACCTCTAAAGTCGCCGTGCCAAGATGCGGCAACAGCGTGACATTTTCCATCGCCTTCAGCGTTTCGGGTACTTTTGGCTCGAATTCATACACGTCCAGCCCCGCCCCGGCGATCTGCCCCGACTGAAGCGCTGCGATCAGTGCCGTTTCATCCACGATGTCGCCCCGGGCTATGTTCACGAAAACAGCGGTTTCGCGCATCTCGGCGAACACCCCGGCGCCGATCAGGTGATAGGTCTCGGGTGTGGCCGGGACTGCAGCGATCAGCACGTCACAGACCGAAGCAACCTTATCCAAGGTGCCCAACTGTTGCGCCGGCACCCCCGGATCGGCGATGGTCGAGCGGTTGTGGAACACAACCTGCATTCCGAACCCGAAGTGACAGCGCCGCGCGATTGCCTTGCCGATGCGCCCCATGCCGACAATCCCCACCACCTTGCCACTGACATGCTGGCCCAGAAGTTGCGTCGGGTGCCAGCCGGCCCAGGTGCCACCGCGTACCATCCGCTCGCCCTCGCCGGCGCGGCGGCAGGTCATCAGCATCAGCGTCAGCGCAATGTCGGCGGTGGCCTCGGTCACCGCGCCTGGTGTATTGCTTACCGCCACGCCTGCCGCGCGCGCCGCCGCAACGTCGATGTGATTGTAGCCCACCCCGAAATTGGCCAGCAGCCGGATGCGCACCGGACCGGTGAACGCATCGGCCTGCAACGCATCGCCCAAGGTGGGCAAGATCGCGTCATAGGTGGCCAGTGCGGCCGCCATTTCCGCCGTTGTCATCGGCGCGGTGTCGTCGCGCAGCGTCACGTCGAACCGCGCACGGGCCGCCGCAAGAACGGCATCGGGCAGGCGGCGAGTGATCAGCAAGGTTTGCATCAGAACATCCGTCCGCCGACCGGCACGTCGCAATCAGGGCGCAGCAGAACCACCTCGCCCGCCGCGTCGGGCACGCCCAGCACCAGAACCTCGGACATCACCTTGCCGATCTGGCGGGGCGGAAAGTTCACCACCGCGATCACCTGTGTTCCGATCAGTGCCTCGGGGGTATAGTGCCGGGTGATCTGGGCCGAACTTTTCTTTTCGCCAAGCTCGCCCCCGAAATCGACCCACAGCTTGAACGCGGGCTTGCGCGCCTCGGGAAAAGGCTCGGCCCGGGTGATGACGCCGACACGGATGTCTACCTTGGCAAAATCGTCATATCCGATCATTGGCCCAGCTCCTTCGACCGGGCTGTTGCCGCCGCCACCGCCCGGTTCAACAGTGCCGGAAACCCGGTTTCTGCGTCCATCAGAACCGCCAGCGCCGCCGCCGTTGTGCCGCCAGGCGACGTGACGTTCACCCGCAGTTGCGCCGGATCATCGTCAGACTGTTCAGCCAGCGCGCCGGCCCCTGCCACGGTCGCCTTGGCCAATCGCATCGCCAGATCGGTCGGCAACCCCTGCGCCTCTCCCGCCGCGGCCAGCGTCTCGATCAGGTGAAACACATAGGCCGGCCCAGACCCCGAAACGCCGGTCACCGCATCAATCTGTGCCTCGTCATCCAGGCGCACGACCTGACCCACCGCCGACAACAGCGCCTCGGCCAGATCCATACCCGCGGCCCCCGGCCCGTTTGCCACGATGGCGGTGATGCCGCGCGCCACGGCCGCAGGGGTGTTGGGCATGGCGCGGATGATCGGTGTGCGCGCGCCCAACACCTGTTCATAATGGGCAATCGACGTGCCCGCCGCCACCGACAGGAACAGGGTGTCACCGTTGCCCATGGCCGCCAGCGTCGGCAGAGCCGTGCCCATCATCTGCGGCTTGACCGCCACGAGCACAATCGCCGGTGTGGCGGGCAGACCGGCGTTCAGGTGCAGCCCGTCCAGCGCCCGCAGCCAGTCCGAAGGATTTGGATCAATAACCCAGACCGAGGCTGCGGCAAGCCCCCCCTGCAACCAGCCCTGCAACAGCGCCGAGCCCATCTTGCCACATCCCAGAAGCACCAGCCCCCGGTCGCGCACGTGATCCATATCCATCCACTGTCCTCCCTGATCGGGACGCAGCCTAGCCGCCTGCGCCGCAAGGTAAAGCCATGATTGCAGGCGGTCAGGAACCAGGCAGGCGGATCGCGCGGCTTCGCAGATAGGACGTCATCCGCAGCCGGATCAGCGCGTCGATCTTATAGGTGGTATACTGCACACCGGCCAGCCGCGCCGCGGTCTTGATCCGCAACTCATACGGCCCCTCGCGCCCGTCGGTATCGACCAGCGCCACCACCGGCGTCTTACCCGTCAAATGCGCCGCGAACAACGCCTGCTGGACCGAGTCCAGCGATGAACGCTTGTCCAGCCCAACCTCGATAACCTGATCGTCGGTTTCACAGTCAACCCGGATGCGGTGCAGGTCATACCCGACGGAATAGCCATGGCTGACCTCGGTCTGACCAAACAGCACAAAGGAACACAGGATCGCAGCAAGTTCGAGTTCATGAAACATGACCACAGGCATAGTCTGCCCGTCGCCTCATGTTAACCTTTTATTAACCTTTTGGTTAACGTCTCACGCGCGCCCATATGCCTCGGCGATCGCCACTTGCATGGCATCCTCAGGGGTACGCTCGCCCCAGGCGACCAGTTGGAATGCCGGATAAAACCGCTCGGCCGACATGACGGCGGCATGGATCATTGTGTCAATCTGTTCAGGGCCGGCCATCTGACCACCCGTCAGCACCAGACCATAGCGATACACCATCAGCTTTTGCGTCGCCCAATAGGTAAAAGCGCCGGTCCAGCAATGATCATTCGCGGCGTTCAACAACTCATAGAGTTGTGCCATCCGATGTTCAGGCGGCTCCATCTCAAAGGTGCAAATCAGCCGCAATGTTTCGTCATGATCGGACCAGGCCAAGGTTATCGCATAGGTGCGCCACTGTCCCTCGACGGCCATTGCGATCTGATCGTCTGCGACACGATCAAAATCCCATGCGTGGTGCTCGGCCAAAGTTTCAACCATATCAATCGGATGAAGGTCTTCGGATTCGAAATACCGTTCTGCTAGCGACATGTCAGCCTCGTCTTTTGTTATGGCTGATTTCGGGAAAATCCCCACCACAGCTTGGTGTCGTGCATAAGGACGGCGGTGCCTATGCGCCGCCCTTACCAGATATGGTGTGATGATTGGAATCCTCTGTAAAGCGTTTTATTGGGGATAAGATGGCAAATCAGTGGACAAATGTCGCGCGACTGTAGCGTGACAGCAGGTTTTGCAGTAAATCGTTTTTCCGGATCGGGCGTTAACGCCGCTTCAAGCGGGTTCGCCTCAGAACCGCGCCGCCAGGGCCGCGACGCTGTCCGGCAGGTCGGGCCACAGCGGATCGTTGTCGGTGGCGGTGCGGCAGGCGTCTTGCATGTCGGCCACCCAGCTTCGCCCCGCGCGGAACACATCCATCTCGGCGGGGTCCAGTTCCCCGGCCAGGACAGCGCCCTGGACGTTGAGAAGTGTGCGTTCGTCCAGGACCGCAAGGATCCGGGCGGCGCAGACCGACTTGAGCGCGGCTGCGCGGGCATTTGCCGCCAGCGCAGCCATTTCGGTGGCGGTGACGAGTTGCATGAAGTCGATGTTGGTCATTGCGCAGGCTCCTCTGGGGTATCGTAGGGTGGCAGGGTTACAGGTTCGTTACCGGTCATGGTGATCGGTGCGGGAGAGCGCGTGGCTTCAGGCGCGTTGGCGCCGTGCGGCCAGATCAGCGGCCAGATCAGCGGCCAGATCGGCGGCACGTGCAGGACGCCGCCCGTGCGGGTCACGTCGCCCACGATCCATTCGCTCTGGATGGCACCGCGCGGCAGGATCGCGCCGTCGGGAACGCCCGAGAAGTCGAATGCCTCGCCGTTGATGGTCAGGGTGTCGCCGGCGCGATCCAGTGTCAGGCGGTTGGCGATGCGGGCGGGGGAAAAGCTGACGATCATGGGAACCTCAGAACCAGGAGCCTACGGCGAGCAGACCGACTGTGCGTCCGGCTGCTGCCTGGGATGAAACGGACGTGACCGCCCAGGTGTTGCCGGTGGGTCTTACCGCCGACGTGAACACGGCCCCGAAGGCCGAGTTGTTTTCCGAGGTGGCCCCGAGCGCAGTCAGGCTCGTAAACGCGGCGGGAAACGTCCATGTCTGATGCGCGCTGACGAACCCCCCGAATGCGGCCGTGCTGATCGCCAACGACACGAAGGCCCGGCGGTGGCAAATCTGCGTCCCGTCGGCAAATCGAGCGTAATCGCCGTTCGCATTCGATCCGCGCCCGATCAGCGCCCCGCTCGGAACGCCCGCCGCCTGGCTGACGGTCCCAATGATGGTTCTCTGCCCGTACAGGGACACCCATTCGCCCTACCCGAGTTCATCGGTGATTCTCGCCCGGTATTTGGGCCCGACTGTCGTGAGCTGCGTCATGGGAAGCGCGATTTGCCTGACATACTCGCTGCCGCCCCCAAGGGTCGCCTTCCCAGAGCAGCCGCAACGCCGGGCGGCGCGCTGAACCGGAAGCATTCGGCACAACCGCCGCCCCCATATCCCAGCCGGGCACGTTCTGGGCCGTCGGCAGCGTGGTGGCGCTGGACACCGGCGGCAGCGGCAGTACCAGCCCATCGGGATAGGAATAATCCTGCGGATCGCGTTCCTTCAGCGACACCCGCTTCAGGCAGATCTGCAGATCGTCCACCATCTCGTGGATCTCGAAGGCCCTGGCCTCGTAGCCATTCTCGGCGCTGCTCCAGGCGATCACGTCCAGCGGCTCGAACAGCATCGCATCGGGCAGCAGGGTCAGCCCATGGCGGCGTAACCGGCGTTCCTTCTCTATATATGAGTGCATCATATATGAGTGCATCAACCGCTGCACCTGAGCGCCGAACGGCACGGCGGGCAGGTTCAGATCCGCCACCAGCCGCCGCCCACTGTGCTGTCCTTGCGGGGATCATGGACCGGGATTCCCCTGACCTGGAACCGCAGGCGCGGCGGCGCATTGAGCCGCTCGCGGTTGTACCGGAACGTGGCGATCACATGAGGAACGCCGCGACCGATCATGTCGGCAGACCACGGCCGTTCCGGATCGGCACCGTACTTCGCGACCATCATCGGATCGGCGGCGGTCTGGCTGCTGTCTTAGTGCTTTATCCAGGCGAACCCTTCGAAATCTCCCAGCACCGGCAGGCCATAGTATTCATGCCCCGTTCCGCCCAGCTCGACATAGGAGTCGTTCAGGATCACCCGCTGAAGGCTCTGGCTCTGAATACCCCCGAGATCGATCACATGGGTAAAGTAAGCGAGCGGCGTCTTGCCATCATAGCTATGGCTCATCTGATTGATCTTCGGGGTCAGAGAGGCCAGCTTCAGACGGTGCATCCGCACCGACAGCCCCACCTGCTTGGTCAGTTGCGGCAGTTCCACGATGTTTTCCGCCCCTTAGTAGAGCCGTTCACCAGCGCCATCCGCTCGTAGTAGAGGCCGAACAGCCGGTCGCGCAGCGCGTGGTTCCACGGCAGTAGCTGATCCTCGCACCCCACCACATCGTTGATTTCGACAACCGCCTCCTTCAGGAAATCGGTCAGATCGTCGGTTTTGAGGCTGGCCAGACGGTCCACCGCCTCGGTCTCCATCACGCGGTAGCGCACGGTCAGGGTCTGTTCGTCATGTCCGCCATCCACCGGCACCATCACCGGCACCTTGTGGGTGAAGGTCGGATTGTCCTGCAATCTGAACATCGGGGGTTCCTTTCGGGATCAGGTGAGAGTGAGGGTCCACGGGTCGTTGCCCTCGTCGGCGAGGGGCACCATCCGCAGCGGCCATTCGGTGATGCTCTGGGCGTTCTCGAGGCCCCGACGGCGCTGTACCTGCGCGCGCGGCACCGACAGCGTGGCGATCATTCCTGCCGCGATGCCATGCACGAGTTGCACCGCCACCGTGGCATCGCCAATGGCAAGCGCATAGGGATTGAGCGTGGTGACCGGCACCGCCTCGACCGTGCATTCCAGAACATCCGCACGGTCGGTGATCGGGATGCTTTCGCCCCCCACGAGGAACCGGGGTTCCACGGTATTGGTCAGGTTCAGCACGCAGCGCCGCATCACCAGGGAACGTGCCCGCGATCAAGAAGGTCGGCGTGTTGGCCTTGTTCACCAGCTGCGGCTTCTTGAACGCCGTCAGGTCGGGCTGAACATGGTTCACCTCGGTCGGGGTTCTGAACAGCCCCGTCAGATCGAACCGCAGACAGGGAATGGCCTAGGCCGCGAACTCAAGACTGACCGTGCCACGGGTGCCCAGCAGCACATAGCGGGTGCGCCCGATGCAGAAGTGGATGCTGACGCTTTCGTGATCGCCGCTGACCGGGTTGCAGGTGACCGAGGTGGTGGCGACGATGGTTTCGGCGCAGGCGCAGGCCCGCAGCAGAGCGCCCCAGGCGGGCGCCACCCCGGCACTGCCCGAAGGCGCCAGTTCGACATTGAACGACATCTTGCCGTGCAGACCGATGGGGATCGTGCCGCCTGCAGCAATATAGTGAGGTTCCAGTTCCCGGTCTACATCCTGCCCTTCCATCGGGCTGAAGCTGACAGTGGTGGCAATAACACCGTCTGCTGCCACCGGCGTCGAATCGGTGGCATAGGTATCCCCTGTCTTCACCAGCAGGATATTGTCATTCCACTTGATGGGCAATTCAAACGTCCTTTACGGCGGGTTTCGCGGGGTTTTTTGTGGTGGGTTTCGCGGGTGCCTTCTCGCTGTCCCCGGAGTCTGCCCCGCCTTTGGCGGCTGCGAGGTTCTCCGGGGTGTTGGACACCAGTGTGCCGTCGGCCTGGCGGATATAGCGGC